>Ga0208391_1000017_pt1 | contig 66078 bp, 60 predicted proteins | sample Knorr_S23_td_Bot_FD_185612 | JGI IMG/M metagenome (GOLD analysis project Ga0208391, IMG submission 185612) | Marine microbial communities from Southern Atlantic Ocean transect - Knorr_S23_td_Bottom_ad_3770_LV_A (SPAdes) (version 2) | ecosystem: Environmental > Aquatic > Marine > Oceanic | place... | reverse complement strand
TCGTTACAGGTAAAGGCTGAGATGGGCATCCTGGTCGACGAAAATTCCCGTATCTTAGTGCAAGGCATCACGGGCCGTGAGGGCAGCTTTCACGCCAGCGCTTGCCGGGCTTACGGCACGAATGTCGTAGCCGGAGTCACCCCAGGCCGGGGAGGACAGTTCTTCGAAGACGAAGTCCCGGTCTTTAATTCCGTAGAAGAAGCTGTTCATCAATCTCAGGCCAACGTGGCCTTGATTTTTGTGCCCCCCGCTTTTGCCGCCGATGCCATCGCCGAATCGGTAGCCGCTGAGATTCCCCTGATCGTTTGCATCACTGAGGGAATCCCGGTGCTGGATACGGTGCGCATCTCCCGTTACCTGGAAAACAAACCGGTCCGCCTCATTGGCCCCAACTGTCCCGGCTTGATAACCCCCGGCGCCAACTGCAAGATTGGCATCATGCCCGGGTCGATTCATCAGGCCGGCAGGGTGGGCGTGGTCTCGCGCAGCGGCACCCTCACCTATGAGGCGGTCGGTCAACTAACCAACCTGGGCATAGGGCAGTCAAGCTGCGTCGGAATCGGGGGAGACCAGATAATCGGAACTAGCTTTGTCGACGTGCTACGGATGTTCAACGACGACCCGGAAACCGACATGGTGGTGTTCATCGGAGAGATCGGCGGCACGATGGAACAGCAAGCAGCCGATTACATCAAAGAGTCATTTGGCAAACCCATCTGCGCCCTGATAGTTGGATCTGCCGCCCCGGCCGGAAAGCGCATGGGCCATGCCGGCGCTATTATTACCGGCGACAGCGCCCGTGCCGAGTCTAAGATAGCGGCGCTACAGGACGCGGGGGCAATAATAATCCCCACTCCCGCCGACATCGGGGTTACCGCCCAAACCGTCTTTCAAGGACTTCGCTGATATACTAGACAGAACAAGCGTTGCGAATCTGGAGACCGCCGGATCGGGGAACACCAGATCGACCGCTATTCATCACGGCCATAAGCTATGGAATACGAAACAGTCATCGGCCTGGAAGTCCACGTACAGCTCCTTACCCGGAGCAAGATGTTTTGCTCTTGCCGGGCCGATTACCAGTCCGCGGCTCCCAACACCCGCGTTTGCCCCGTCTGTTTAGGATTGCCGGGCGCGATGCCTGTGATTAACCGCAAAGCGGTGGAATTTACCATCATGACCGGTCTGGCCTTGAACTGCCAGATTCCCGATTACTCCAAATTTGACCGTAAGAACTACCCCTATCCAGACTTGATGAAGGGGTATCAGATCACCCAGTACGACTTGCCTCTGGCGGTAGGCGGATACCTGGATATACGGGTTGACGGCCGCGACTGCCGTGTTGGTTTGGAACGGATTCACCTTGAAGAGGACGTGGCTAAACTCCAGCATCGTCCCTCGGCTGATGGTGAGTCCTATAGCTTGGTGGACGTGAACCGCTCCGGCGTGCCCCTGATGGAGATCGTCAGCAAACCCGACATGTCGTCGGCGGAAGAGGCCCGGACCTATCTTATGACCTTGCATTCCATCTTGCAGTATCTCGGCGTGTCCACGGTCAACATGCAGGACGGCAGTTTCCGGTGCGACGCCAATATCAGCCTACGGCCCAAAGGGAACACCGAATACGGCACCCGGACCGAAGTCAAGAATATGAACAGCTTCCATTCCGTGTACATGGCGTTGAACTACGAGCAAGAGCGTCAGCGGAAAGTATTGGAAGACGGCGGGCGGGTGGTACAGGAGACCCGCGGTTGGTTGGATGACCGCGATGTAACCGTTTCCCAGCGCAGCAAGGAGTACGCCCACGATTATCGCTACCTTCCTGAGCCGGACCTGCCGCCGCTTATCGCCGACCCGGCCTGGGTACAGGAGATCAGAGATCGGATACCGGAGCTGCCACCCCAACGCCGGGACCGCTTTGCGCGACAGTACGGTCTGCCCGAATATGATGCCGGACTGTTGACCGGCTCCAAGGGGTTTGCCGACTACTACGAATCGGCTATAGGTGAGAAGAAAAACGGCGCCACTCTGGAAAGTTTCGCCAAGAGCGTCAGCAACTGGATGCTGGGAGATCTAAGCCGGCTATTGAACGCCGAAAACGCGGCCATCTCGGACTCTACAGTCACGCCCGCCCACCTGGCGGAGTTGATCGACCTGGTAGACTCCCAGACCATAAGCAACACCATGGCCAAAACGGTCCTGGAAGAGGTTTTCTCCAGCGGTGAAGCGCCGGCCAAGATCGTCCGCGACCAAGGCTACACCCAGATCAGCGATTCCTCGGCGGTGGAAGCGGTGGTGAGCCAAGCCATCGAATCCAACCCCAAAGCCTTGGCCGATTACATGGAAGGGAAAGAGAACGCGGCCAAATTCCTGGTGGGTCAGGTCATGAAGGCCACTAAGGGTCAGGCCAAGCCCGAGTTGGTCAACACGTTAGTTAATCAAGAGCTAGAGGCGCGGAAAAACAACACGCCTTCGGCCCCAGCCCAATAGGGTTGGGAAGAAGAGGAGATGCTATGGGACTGTATCTGAACGTCGGTCAAATCTTGATATCCATAACGATAATCCTGTTGATCCTTCTACAGGTCAAAGAAAGCGCTGGGCTTTTCGGATCCGGCGGCTCCACCGTCCGCACTAGGCGGGGATTGGAGAAGACCCTGTTCCAATTCACGATAATCTTGGCCGCCGTATTCCTGGGCATCTCCATCCTCAGCGTCCGCCTGAGTTAGGATTAGGCGCTCTTACCTTGGAGATTGGGTTTAGCGCCGTCCCAGGCCGTACTTAACCTATGGCACATCCGCCGATCGTGCTAACCACCGACTTCGGCTTGTCCGACCCTTACGCCGGAATCATGAAAGGCGTGGTTCTCTCGATCAACCCAGACGCGATTCTGATCGACATTACCCATCAGATCCAACCCCAAAACATCCGGCAAGGGTCTTTCGTACTGGCCGCCAGCCATCGCTTCTTCCCTGAAAGCTCCATCCATGTAGCCGTGGTGGACCCCGGTGTCGGAACAGACCGCCGGGCCGTACTGCTAGTTACGCCCACCGCCAGTTTCCTGGCCCCCGACAATGGACTACTCAGCGGGGTGCTGGGTGATTACCTGGACACACCTCCACTTAACGCTGAACGCGTCAACCTCCCTTCAAGCCTAACCGCTTACCACCTGACCAATGGGGAATACTGGCTGCACCCGGTTAGCAATACCTTCCACGGGCGCGACATATTCGCTCCAGTGGCCGCCCACCTCTCCCTGGGGGTGCCGCCCACCAGCCTGGGTAAGCCTATCCAAGACCTAGTCTGGCTGCCGACTCCAAAGCAAATTCAAGAACGTGACTATATTCTCGGAGAAGTGATCTACGCTGACCACTACGGTAACTTGGTCACCAACATCCCGGTGAGCGAACTGGCGGACGCCGCAAAGATCATGGTAGAGATTAACGGGCGGCATATCCAAGGCCTGAGCCAGACTTTCCAGTCACCGGAAAATAACAACGAGGAAGGCTTGCTGGCTCTTGGCGGCAGCCTGGGCTTCCTGGAAATCGCCGTACAGAACGGTAGCGCGGCCCTTGTTCTTAACGCCGGCCCCGGTGAAAAAGTGCGTGTCTCGTTCAACCTTCCCTAGCCGAACTGGTCAGTCCTAATTCCCTTGGCGGCTCTGCCTGATCTACTGGAGAGTTTTGCCCATCGCGTCACGATCCGCTCCCATTTCGACCGCCCGAGGGACCTGCAGATACAAACTACGCCAATACCCGTAGCCCTGGCAGATTACTACCGAGCGCTGACCATAGATCCCGACTACGCCTCTGCCAACCCAGAATTTTTCTACACCGCATTAGGTGAAGACATACCAGGGCAGGCGGACATGTTCCGAGCCATAGAACTAGGAATAGACACCATGCAGGTTGCCTACGCAGTCAGGAACGCAGATCAACTCACGTAGAGGGACCGCCTCCACTGTAGTATGTCCACGTCCTCTCGGCCCGCAGAGCGTCCGCTTAATAATCTATAACCGCCCTCTTAGGCCTCCCCTTCCTCCGGCTCCTCCTCAGTCTCCGGAGCCTTAGCCGCGCCAGGCCGCCAGGCCACAACGATTTCGGTTTCAACGGGCGAGGATAAATAGGCTGACGCGCCGGCTTGAAGCATCCGGGCGATGGCGTCGGGGCATACCGCGTCCAGCACGTCGAGCATGTCGGCGAAGGAATATCCCTCGTATCCGCCCGGCCTATCCTTGCCGGGCCCACGGCGTTCGTGCATCTGAACGCCGATCCAGTTCTGAATCGCGGCGGCTACCTCGGGGTCAATCATGCGTCTATATTCCCCCTCTTCATGTCCATTCCAAGCTTCCGATCAAGAACAGACGGGGAATTGGGGAATGGTGATTCGTTTCAGAATGCAGACCCAATCTCGACCCGTCTTTATTTCAGTAGTTTACTAATAACCATGTTAGCACGAAGCAAAACCGGTTAAGGGACTGCGTAGCTGGTAATCTCAAGCCCACCCATGCTAGTATGGGGGCAATTCTCCGCCAGCCAGCTTTAGGCACAACCAGGGAGGTGCAATGGACCTTAGCCGCGAGACATTACTGAAGCTATACACCACCATGGCCACCATCCGAAATTTCGAGGAGCGTGGCATTCCCGAAACGGGCCAGCGGGCCATGTCCGCCTCGGTACACTCTTCAGCCGGTCAGGAGGCGGTACCCACCGGGATTTGCGCCCACCTCTCCGACGAAGACTATATCGGAAGCACCCACCGGGGGCACGGCCACTGCATCGCCAAGGGCGTGGACCCCAAAACTATGATGGCCGAGCTGTTCGGCCGAGCCACTGGGAACAACAAAGGCAAGGGCGGGTCGATGCACATCGCCGACATGAGCAAGGGTATGCTGGGCACCAATGGCGTAGTTGCCGCCAGCGTTCCCCTGGCGGTGGGAGCGGCACTCACGTCAAAGCTCAAAAACCTCGGCCGCGTCGCCGTGGCCTTCTTCGGCGACGGCGGGGCCAACCAGGGCGTACTGCACGAGTCGATGAACCTGGCGTCGGTTTGGAAACTCCCGGTGATCTTCTGCTGCGAGAATAACGGGTACGCCGAGTCCACGCCGGTCGAATACGCCCTGTCCACCGCCAACGTTTCCGACCGGGCCGCCGGATACAACATGCCCGGCATCAACGTCGATGGGATGGATGTGTTTGCCGTCTACGACGCGGCCGGCCAGGCGGTGGCTCGAGCCCGGGCCGGGGAAGGCCCCAGTCTGCTGGAATGCCGCACTTACCGGTTCTACGGCCACACGGTCTTCGACAACCCCCTCTCCTACCGCACCAAGGAGGAAGAGGACCATTGGCGCGCCCGGGACCCGCTGAAGCTCTTCCGCGAGGCAGTGCTTCCCCTGGGGGATATCACCCTGGAGGAGTTGGACCAGATAGACGCAGAAGCCGCCCAGCTTATGGAAGACGCCATAAAATTCGCCGACGAAAGCCCTCTTCCCGATCCGTTGGAGATCTATGACGACGTTTACGTTTCATACCCAGCCGAACTGCTGAAACGCGGCACGAATATGGCGATCTGAGCTTTCAGCTAACTTCCCAAGGAGATGTTATGTCCAGTATGTCCACCACCGCCACCAGGGAGATCCAGTACAGACAGGCGATCAACGAGGCCATCCGCCAGGAAATGACCCGGGACGAGACCGTCATTATCATGGGCGAAGAGATCGCCGGTGGGGCGGGCCGTGAGGACCAGGGCATCGTTGATGCCTGGGGCGGGCCTTTTCGCACCACGGTAGGCCTAATCCAAGAATTTGGGAACCAGCGGGTGCTGGACACCCCTCTGTCCGAGGCCGCCTTTGTCGGAGCCGCCATCGGTGCCGCTTCCACCGGCATGCGGACCATCGCCGAGTTGATGTTCATCGACTTTGTCGGCGTCTGCATGGACCAACTGCTGAACAACGCCGCCAAGATGCGCTACATGTTCGGCGGGCAAGTCAAGCTACCCTTCACCTTGCTCACCCGCATCGGCGCCGGGTTCGGCAGCGCTGCCCAGCACTCTGAGTCTTACTACTCCATCTTCAGCCACATACCGGGCCTAAAGGGCGTGGTTCCTTCCGACCCTTACACCGCCAAGGGGCTATTGACCGCCGCTATCCGGGACGACGACCCAGTGGTCTACTTTGAGCACAAAGGACTCTACGGCAACACCGGTCCGGTGCCTGAAGAACCCTACGAACTCCCCATAGGCAAGGCCCGCACCGTTAGAGAAGGGACCGACATCACCTTGGTGGGCATATCCCGCATGACCTGGGTTTGCACCGCCGCCGCCGAAGAACTGGCCAAGGAAGGCATTAACGCCGAAGTGGTGGACCTGCTCAGTATTTCGCCCATCGACTACGACCACGTCATCGACTCGGTCAAGCGCACCCACCGACTTGTCGTAGTGGACGAAGACACCCCCATCTGCAGCATAGCTTCCGAGATATGCGCGATGGTAGCTGAGGAGGCCTTCGACTACCTGGACGCCCCGCCATCGAAGGTCACCGCGCCCCATACGCCGGTGCCCTACAGCCGTGCATTAGAGAACAATTACATGCCCAACGAGGCGCGGGTGATAAAGACGGTCCAGAACCTGTTCGCCAGGGGCTAATGAAACAGGAGCCCCCCGTTGACGTTGTAGGCCTGGCCGGTGATGAATGAGGCGTCTTCCGACGCTAGGAACGCCACCATGTTTGCTACGTCACTGGGCTCGGCGATCCTGCCCATCGGGGTGTTCTGGCCTGCAGTTTCTACGATCTGGCCACGAAACTCTTCCAGCGAAACGCCTTGTTGTTGCGCCCGGTCCTGCTCCCAATAGCTGAGCCGGTCTGTGTTTATTGGCCCAGGGCATACGGCATTCACCGTTATCTGATGCTTCGCCAGGTCCATGGCTGAAGCCTGGGTAAGACCCAAAACCGCGAACTTGGACGCCGAATAGGCCGCCCCCATGGCGCTGGCCTGCTTGCCGGCGTTGGAAGCGATGTTTATGATCCGGCCCCCAGTGCCCTGACGCACCATCTCTTGTCCAACCAGCTTGGTGCACAGGAATACCGCCGTGGTGTTGATAGCGATGAAATGGTCCCAGACATCCTGGTCCAACTCGGTAACCGGTACCTTGTCTCGCCCGATAATGGCCCGGGCGTTGTTGACAAGAATGTCGATGTGGCCGAAATGTTCCACCGCCTGACTCACCATCTGCTCTATCTGATCGCTTTGGCCCAGGTCGCAAATCAGCGGCAGGCAGCGCCTCCCCATTTCCCCGATCTCCGCCGCGACGCTATCAAGCCCTTGCCACCCCAGTCTCACTTCGTGGGGCGGCAGGTCGGCCGGTTCCCGATGCACGTCGGTGATGGCCAGATCGGCCCCCTGACTTGCCAGTTTCAAAGCGGTGGCCCGGCCCACGCCCCTCATTCCACCGGCCCCGGTGATCAGAACCACTTTGCCTTCCAGTCCGGCCATAAGCTGCACTCCACATTCTCGTGTCTCATCCGGAGCTAGACGCCCCGGTCAAGAAACTTATTTTCCTTCGGCCAGTATTATAGCCCCAGAGACCTCCCAACGACTTATAATTAGGCCCGATACCTAACGGAGGGGTAACGATGGCTTCATCACTGATCCGAGGAAAATACGTGATCTGCACGGCGGGTAACGACGCCGATTCCAGCGTTATCATTACCGATGGCGCGGTGTTCCAAAGGGACGGGCTGATCGAAGAGGTCGGTGACTACCGGACCCTTAAAGCCACTCACCCAACGGATGAAGAACTCGGCGGCTCCAACGACATAGTGTTTCCGGGGCTGGTAAACGCCCACCATCACGGAAGGGCTGTCACCACATTCCAGATGGGCACCTGCGACGACTCCCTAGAGCGATGGCTGGTCGCCGGATGGGGCCGCCGTCCTTGGGACCACTACCTGATGACCGTATACACCGCCATGCAGATGATCGAGTCGGGGACGACCACGGTGATGTACAACCACTCTCTGACGCCCGTCGCGACTATCGAAGAGGACCAAAACACGGTTCTCCGCGGCTTCGCCGACACCGGAATGAGGACGGCGTTTTCCATCTCTTTCCGGGAACAGAACCGGGTGGTCTATGGCGACGATCAAGCCTTCCTCTCCGGCCTGCCCGCCGATCTGGCGGACAGCCTGCGCAGCTACCTGGCGGCCGTGGCCCTGCCCACCGATGATTATTTCGCCCTATTCGAAAACCTACACCGCCGTTTCGAAGACGATCCCGGCAGCAACGTCAGCGTGCTATTGAGCCCCGCCAACCTGCATTGGGTCACCGATGACACCCTCCAACGCACGAAAGAGGCCGCCGGACGTCACAACGCCGGCATCCACATCCACTTGTTGGAGAGCAGCTATCAGAAGGAGTACGGGTTCAAGACTTGGGGCAAAACTCCGGTCGCCCACCTGCAAGACCTGGATTTCCTAGGGCCCGAACTGTCCTGCGCCCATTCGGTATGGCTGACCGATGAAGACATCCAACTTTTGGCACAGAGCGAAACAACTGTGTGCCACAATGCCAGCTCCAATCTACGGCTCAAGAACGGCATCGCTCCGGTGACCGAGATGGCCGCCCGTGGCGTCAACGTTGCCATGGGCACCGACAGCACCGCCCTGAACGACGACGACGACATGGTTCAAGAGATGCGCCTGGTGAACCATCTCCACCGTATGCCAGGCATCAACGAACCGGCGATCAACCCCCACCAAGTACTTCGGATGGCGACGATCAACGCCGCCCGGCCCACTTCCTTCCATGATTCCATCGGAGCGTTGGAGAAGGGCCGGAGGGCTGACATGGTAGTCATGGACTTCGCGTCCTTGGAGGGATCCTATTTGGACCCGGACCTTAATATCGTAGACGTGCTGATCAACCGGGGCAAAGCGCGCGACATCAAGACCGTGCTCATCGACGGCCGCGTCGTCATGAATGACGGTGAGTTCCCCGGCCTCAGCAAGGCAGACGTGATAAACGAGCTAAAGGACCGCTTTTCCCGGCCCTTGGACCAAGCAACGTTAGAAAGACGAGGCATGGTGAATCGATTGGCCCCCTACGTGGAGCGGTTCTATCAGTCCTGGAATCAGATGGAGGCGGCGCCCCACTACCGTTACAACAGCCGGACTTAGGGCTTTGACTGCCATTCAGCTAGACGGATACCCGGAGCCGCACCTGGCATATGGTAGTATTATGCGTGACTGAGCAGCCGACGATACCCGTATTTCTGGGTACCGCGCCATCATCACAAAAGGAACGTCGTTCATGCAGATCGGGATGTTCTACCAGATCCAGGTCCCCCGGCCTTGGTCGGACACCAGCGACTTCGACCACTATTGGGAGATGATGGACCAGGTGGTCCTGGCAGAGGAATTGGGTTTCGAGAGTGTGTGGATGGCGGACCACCAATTTCGCACCGAGTGGTCCCATTCCAGTGCCCCGGACGTTACTCTAGCCGCGATCAGCCAGCGCACCTCCCGCATCCGGCTGGGGATAGCCGTGGCCGTGCCGCCGGTGCAGCATCCGCTCCACATAGCGGCGCGAACGGCCACCCTGGACATACTGAGCAACGGAAGGGTGGATCTGGGCATAGGCCGGTCCGGCTATCCTTACCAAATGGCTGCCTTCGGCACCGACCTGGGAAACGCCACCGGCATGGTGGACGAAGCGTTGGAGATCATCCCCCGGGCGTGGACCGAAGGGGAGTTTTCTTACCAGGGAAAGTTCTACGATATTCCGCCCCGGGAGGTCCACCCCAAACCGGTGCAGAAACCCCATCCACCCATGTGGCTGGGCTGCAGCCAGGAAGAGACTTTTCGAAAAGCCGGTGAGCTGGGATTGGGATGTCTGGCCATGTCGGGAGGAGGTCCGGACCGCCTAACCCAACTCATTCAAGCCTATCGCGACGGTATCCGGGACGCCAAGCCCGTGGGCAAAATAGTACATGACAAAGTGTCCATCAGCACGCTGGCGATCTGCGCCGAAACCCGTCAGAAAGCCCAGGAACGGGGAGCCGAGATCATCGATTGGTATCGTCACCAACAAAGCCTTCGCGACGTCAGGGTGTGGCAGGAGCAAGACCCCACCAACGTTCCCGGCGACTACCAGTGGCACTACCAGCGATCAACGGCCGCCGATTCCCCCAAGCGGGACGAAGTCTCGTCGTTGGACCAGATCAAATCAGGACGCTATTGCATCGGCGACCCCGACGACTGCCTGCGTTACCTGGAGCAATACACTCCCACGGGAGTGGACGAAATAATGCCCCTGTTCCAGATCGGCCCCATGGCCCACCAAGAGGTTATGGAAACTTTACGGTTGTTTGGCAAACACGTCATACCCAACCTGTCCCAGACCGAGCAAACCACCAGTGCCCACACTTCCGCAGATGATTAATCACCTCCCGCCAGATCGCAGATTCGCAATGGAGCCTTGAAGGAACAGAACCGTATTCCCTGAACAAGCTGAGATTCTTCAGTCGCTACGCTCCATCAGAATGACATGAACTGTTGGTTCGGCGAATGATCGATAACCCTCGGGCTTAGCCCCCTTTCGTAAAGGGGGTTGGGGGATTTCCCTCCCGGGCCGCTGCGGCGACGACCGTTAGCAGCAAATTTCAAGTAGCATTCCCGGCCCCGATGGCTAGTATCCAAACCAACTTGTGCCACTAACCCGAATTCCAAACATGCAAGAAGACCAGGAAAAACAAGAAGTTAAGATTAGCGTCGTCTACCAAAGTCCCATCAGGTAAACTCCCGCAACCGATCCGTTCTCTTGGGAATCTCGCCAGGACCACCTTGATGCGTTCACCCGCCACTCGAAGTTCCAACTACAAATATTGGGGCTTCGGCGCCATTGCCATCGGCAGCTTTTCCAACGTAATAGACCACGGCAGCGTAAATGTGGCGTTGCCGTCCATCGCCAGCAATTTCAGCTCCGATCTTCCCACCGTCCAGTGGGTAGTCATTGGATACCTCCTAACCATCAGCGCCCTGCTGTTGCCAATGGGACGCCTGGCAGACTTAGTGGGCCGCAAAAAAGTCTATATCACCGGGTCCCTGATATTCGTGCTGGGAGCTGTATCAGCCGGATTCGCGCCAAGTCTCACCATGTTGGTGTTGTCGCGGCTTCTTCAGGGCGTGGGCGCGGCGATGACCCAGGGCACCGGCATGGCCATCATTACCGCCATGTTTCCTTCCCACGAAAGAGGCAAGGCGCTGGGCCTGATAATGACCGTCGTGGGTACCGGGGCCGTGGCCGGACCGGCCTTCGGCGGGTTTTTGGTAAACGCTCTGGATTGGCGTTGGGTATTCTTCTTCAACGTGCCTTTGGGGCTCCTGGGAGTCCTGGCAAGCATCATCGTGCTCGATGGCCGGCGTTCTCAACCGGCAAGAAACGGGAGTACTCAGCACGGTTTCGACTGGCTCGGCGCCATCCTATCCACCGCAGCGCTGGTCATCTTCCTCCTGGCACTGATGAACGTCCACAGATTCGGTCTGGCTTCACCATTCATACTGGCCGGTTTTTCGGCCTTCTTCGTTCTATTAGGGACGTTTATCTGGTGGGAACTGCGTATCTCCGTTCCCTTGTTGGACGTAAGGCTATTTCGGAGCAAAACTTTCTCCTTCGGAACATCCGCCGCTTTCCTTATCTTCTTTGGCAGCTCGGCGGTCCTGTTTCTCACCCCGTTCTACCTGCAAAGAGTGTTGGGCTACAGCCCAAGAGATGCCGGCCTGTTGGTGGTACCCGGAGCGCTTTTCATGGCCGTGTTGGGGCCCCTAAGCGGCGAGCTCTCCGACCGCTACGGGCCGAGGATTTTTACCGTTGGCGGCCTGGCTCTTGCCGCCGCCGGGCTGTTCATTCTCAGCGGACTCACCGAGACCTCAGGCAAAGGATTGATCCTGCCCGCGTTGATCCTAACGAGCGCGGGTATGGGGACTTTTTATTCGGCCAACACCAGTTCGATTCTCAGCGCCGTGCCCCTTGAGCGATACGGCGTGGTCTCGGCGTTCCTCAACCTGACCAGAAACGCGGCCAACGTCACCAGCATCGCCGTGGCAACCGCCATAGTGACCGCGACGATGGGGTCCATGGGCCACGAACCTACCCTGGCGGCGGTCCAGTGTGGCGTTGACTCCGGGGTATGCAACGCCTTTACTTTAGGTATGCGAAACGCCTATCGGGCGATGACCGTTATGCTGCTTCTCGGTATGGCGATCTCCGCATTCAAATTTCGCGAAGTCAAAGAGGCAAGTTCTGTGTCCACGGGATGAGTTAAAATTCAAAGACGAAACCGGTCCCAACACCACGATACTTAACGGCTTCCGGGAGAAAATCGGAGAAATGTCAAACGGCGACGGCGCTCAAGAACTGCTGCTCAGCCCCTACCGGGTTTTAGACCTGACCGGCCAAGGAGGTCTCCTCTGCGGAAAGATCCTGGCGGACCTGGGCGCCGACGTCATTCAGGTGGAGCCTCCCGGAGGCAGCGCCGCCCGTAACATCGGCCCCTTCTACCAGGACGATGTACATCCTGAGAAAAGCCTGTTCTGGTGGTCCTATTCCGCCAACAAACGAAGCGTCACCCTCAATCTGGAAACAGCCGACGGGCGGGACCTCCTGAAGCGTTTGGTTAAGAGCGCCCATTTCCTCATCGAATCCTTCCCTCCGGGCTATATGGACAGCCTGTCTCTGGGATATACCGGCCTGGAGGCCATCAACCCAGAATTGGTGATGGTATCCATAACACCCTTCGGCAGCGATGGTCCCTACGCTCACTGGAAAGCCCCCGACATCGTCGGAATGGCCTTGGGCGGCTTCATGTACCTGACCGGAGACAGCGACCGTCCTCCCCTGCGGGTGAGCATTCCCCACTTTCATCTCCATGGCGCTGCCGCCGGCGCCGCCGGGGCCATGATCGCGCATACACATCGGGCGATCACCGGAGAAGGGCAGCACGTCGACGTTTCCTGCCAGCAGGCCGTGGCCAAGACCTTGGCGCATGCGCCTCAAAGCTGGGATCTGGAAGGCGTGATCCTGAAACGCATGGGGGTTTTCCGCCAGACCTCGGGCGACAGCATTATCCGCACCTGCTGGCCCTGCAAGGATGGCTACATCAACTACGTTCTCCAAGGTGGGAGCTCGGGGGTTGCCGCCAGCACTCGGACCCTGTTGGCCTGGATGGACGAAGAGGACATGGGCGACGAATTTCTGAATGACGTCAACTGGGAGGAGCTTGGTTACGGCCAAGTCCGATCGGAAATCATGGAGAAAGGCGTCGCGCCCCTGATTCGATTTTTCGCCACTCATACCCGGCAGGAACTGGTGGCGGCCAGCGTCGAGCGTCGAATATTGCTGTTTCCGGTGGCGACTCAGCAGGATATCCTGGACCACCCCCAACTGAAGGCGCGAGACTACTTCCAACAACTCCATCACCCTGAACTCGATACCACCGTAAATTATCCCGGACTCTTTGTGAAGGACCGGCACGGAGAGCGCATGAGCCTCCGCCGCCGTCCGCCATTGATCGGGGAGCACAATCGGGAGATCTACCAGGATGAGCTCGGCCTAACGTTGGAGCAAGTCACGACTCTTAAAGAAAGCGGGGCCATCTGATGGACAAAAAACCTTTGGAAGGGATCAAGGTCCTGGACTTCTGCTGGGTGGCCGTCGGTCCCATGACCACCCGGTACCTGGCCGAGTACGGCGCTACCGTGATAAGGGTCGAGTCGGGCAAGCGGCCGGAAACGCTGCGCCGGGCAGCTCCTTTCAAGGACGGCATATCCGGCATAAACCGCAGCGGCTACTTCGCCAGCTATAACCCCAACAAGTACGGAATCACCATCGACATGGGCCATGCCAGGGCCAAAGAATTGGTGCTTCGGCTGGTGTCTTGGGCCAACCTGGTTACTGAGAACTTTACCCCGGGAACCATGGAGCGATGGGGGCTGGGATACGAAGACCTGCAAGCGATCAACCCTGCCATCGTCATGTACAGTACGTCGATGCTGGGAAGGGGCGGCCCCATGGAACGGCAGCCGGGGTTTGGACCGGTCCTATCATCCCTGGCCGGACTTACCCACATCACCGGCTGGCCCGACCGGGACCCGGTGAACCCCTACGGGGCTTATACCGACTTCATCGGCCCCAGATTCGCCGTGGCGTCCATCCTGGCGGCCCTGGACTACCAGCGAAGGACCGGAAAAGGGCTTCACTTGGACATGTCCCAACTGGAAACCTCCCTGCACTTCACCGCGCCTTTCATCTTGGACTGCAGCGTCAACGGACGTGAGCAAGGCCGCCGGGGCAACAGCGATCCGGGCGCGGTGCCCCATGGGGCGTATCCGTGTAGGGGCGAAGACCGCTGGATCGCCATCGCTTGCCAAACCGATCAGGAGTGGGAGGCATTTCTGGAACTTATCAACCCCGTGGACTGGGACGACGACCGCCGTCATCAAGCGTCAACCCTGGTGGGGCGAAAAACGGTGGAAGAAGATTTGGATAAGATGATCGCCGAATGGACCGGAGATAAAGACCCTCAGGAATTGATGCGCACCCTGCAAAACGCTGGGGTCCCCGCCGGGGTAGTCAACGACTGCCGGGACCTTTTCGAAGATCCACAACTAACTCAAAGAGAACACTTCAAGTTCCTGGACCATGCCGAGATCGGACCATATCCCAGCGATCAAAGCGAGTTCGATCTGTCGAAGACACCGGGCAGCCTGGATACTCCGGCGCCTCTTCTTGGCGAGCATACCGAGTACGCCCTCAAGGAGTTGGTGGGGCTGTCCGAGGATGAGTACCGGTCGTTTGAGGATGATGGGGTTCTGGAGTAATCGGGGATCTGTCTCTTAGGGCTGGTTCGACAAGCTCACCACGAACGGTTGGGGTTATCGTCGAGAACGGACGAAACACTTCGCACTGAGCCTGTACAAGGGTGCGCCACACGGGTGGTTCGACAAGCTCACCACGAACGGTTGGGGCTCTCCTTCCCGTTCGTCCTGAGCCTGTCGAAGGACCCCTGGAACAACCATCCGGATTCTCGTGTCATTCGGGGCGACAGTTCTTTGTCCTAGGCAATGCCAGGCAGGGCCTTAGCCAGAGGACTCAAAAGCCAAAGTGGCATATCGCAGGAAGATGCCGCCCCTGGGCTCGGCCAAGGGTCCGTTGGCCACTAGGCAAGCGATAACGTGCTTCGTCCCTGGGACTGCGCTGTTGCTAACTTCAACGCGATGCTGGGCGTTAATACCCACTACGACGCCGGTGGCCCGGTCTATCTGGCCGTCCACCCACACTTCTCCGTAATTGTCCGCGTTGGTTTCGAAGAAGACACGGGAACCGGCTATCTCAAAACCGTCGATCCGTTCGGGCAATTGGACGGTGACGCGCCACCAGCCGAAGGTGAACCCAACCGAGCGGCTTGCACGAACGTTGGTGCATTCCTCCCATCCGGAATCGTCAAAGTCTCCCAGGCGCGCCGGACTGGCCAGGATCTGAGATACCAGGCCCTCATTAGGCTCGCCGGGCACCAACCCATCGGCCACCCGCCAGCTACCGCTAACTTTTGCTCTGTCTTCCGCCTTGTTCAGGTCCAAAGCCACTCTTGGCATGGTTCACTCCTAAATGTATATTCTGCCCAGCGCCACCTAGAAAGCCACAGAGGCACAGAGAAACGGAGAAACGGAGAAAATCAAAAAAATCTCCGTGCTCTCTGTGTCTCTGTGGCAAATTTCTTCCCGCACACGCCATCAAATAAATAGACGAAGAGAGGACTCACCCGCCAATCACTTCTTTTACCCGCCGGATGGCTTCTATATGCTCATCGGGGGTGGTGAAGCCGGCCCCACCGGTATTCACCGAGATATGGGTAGCTCCCAATTCCGACCACGCCTTCAACTCGCCTGCCCAATCCTCCGGCCCACCTGCCGCCACGGTGACCCGGCCTTCAAGTCCCACGGAATCCGGGTCCCGGCCCGCGTCCACGGCATAGCGCCGCACCCGATCAATGGCTTCCTTACCTTCTTGGTTGGGAGGTAACATGGGGAACCAACCGTCGGCAAGCCGGCCGATGCGCCGCAAAACCCGGTTGCTGGGAATGCCACCTGCTCCGGAGCCGGCTCCCATCCATATGGGGATAGGCCGCTGCACCGGCAGAGGATTGATACCGGCGTGCGTAACGCGGTGCCACCGGCCCTCGAAATTAACCACTTCCTGAGTCCAAAGGGACCTCAGCAATGAGACCTGCTCTTCGTACAGGTCGCCCCGGGTGTGAAAGTCCTTACCCAACGCCTCGTACTCTACCGGGTTCCAGCCCACTCCGATCCCCATGCGCAACCGCCCACCGCTAAGCACGTCTACTTCGGCCGCCTGTTTGGCCACCAAGACCGTCTGCCGCTGAGGAAGAATTATGATTCCCGTGGTCAGTTGCAGCGAGGTTGTTATCCCGGCCAAATAGCCCAACAAGGTGAAAGGCTCGTGGATATAACTCTCATGGGTATACGGGAAGCGGGGAACATCGGGGTGGTGTTGAGGGTCTGCGCCCAATACGTGGTCCAGTGTGCGGATGTGGCTGTATCCCAACTCCTCCGCCGCTTGCACGTAATCCCGCACCGCGCCAAGATCGGCGCCGAAGTCGGTTATGGGCATACTGACACCGATCTGCATTGGCCCCATCCTCCTACCACCCAGAGATCATATTTCTACAGGTCCTGCCAACAGAACCGTAAAGCCCCCCTTTCGTAAAGGGGGGTTGGGGGGATTTCCGCACTCCAACCCAACTCAGAGTTATTTCAGAACAGCTTCTAGTGGGTGGCGGCGGCCGCTTGCTTTTTCAGTTCTTCGTCCCAGGGTCCGGGGAAGCGCCCGTCGCCATTACCCAGGTCGGTGAACAGCTTGTCCTGGCGGGGCCACTCGCTTCTGGGTAACTCGTAGAACACCTCGATGCCGTTGCCATCGGGGTCTTGGATATAAACGCCCATGGAGATACCGTGATCGCCTACCCGGACTATCGGAATGTTCTTCTCTTTAACCCTCAGGTAGAACTCTTTCAGGTCCTCCAGGGTTTCCATGTACCAAGCCATGTGGTTGAGACCCACCCGTCCCCGTTCGGGGCCTGGAGCGTCGTCGCCTACCTGGACCAGGGCGATCTCATGGGACTGCTCAATGTCCGCCGCCATGAAAGCGGCATCCGGCCTGAGGTCGTAGCAGTGCAGGCCCAACACATCGGCGTACCAGTCCCGAGACCGCTCGGCGTTACGGACGAAGATGTTTATGTGTCCCAGGCACTTCGGTTTGTAGCTCATAAAGACCCTCCCATTCGAGGTGATCGCTGGCGTGGCCCACACTATACCACCCGCCGAGACCACGCAACAACACAACCGTGCTCAGCCATTGGTCTTGGCAGTGAAGAATTCGACGGCTTTATTTGGCCCAGCTTTCGCTTATAATGTACGGCGTCGCCAATCCTGGCACTGGAAAGTCATACCACCCTAATACCGCACAACCATCACTCAGCGAGGGAGGAAACATATGGATCCCGATGGACCAAAGGTATTAACCCAAGCGTTCGGCCCCCTCCAGGGCGTCCGCGTCATATCCAGCGGTTCTCTGATCGCTCAGCCATTCGCGGCGACTATGGCCGCCGAAATGGGAGCAGAGGTTATCATGGTTGAACGTCCCTCCGGCCAGGGAGAAGACGTGTGGAGGAAGCTGGAATTCCCCATCACAGGCGACAACGGCAATACCGTGGCCGCGGCTTGGGTCCAGGACCGGCGCAACAGCTTCCACGTTACTCTGGACACCGGCAAACCCCGGGGCCAGGAGATATTCTTAGACCTTCTCCGCCAAGCGGACATATGGATGGAAAGCTCCATCCCTGGGACCTATCCAGCGTGGGGCCTGGACGACGAAACGATCCTCAAGGCCAACCCTCGCCTTGTTATCGCTCATGTCTCTGGCTACGGACAGGACGGGAATGAGGACTACTTGAACAGAGCATCCTATGACTTCATCGGCCAAGGTTTCGGCGGAATGATGAACCTGACCGGCTTCGCCGAGCCCGCGTCTCCATCGAGAGCCGCGCCATGGACAGGGGATTTCATCACCGCCCTGTTCTGCATCTGGTCCTCTCTGGCCGGGTACATCCACGCCCAACGCACCGGCCAGGGCCAGGTGATCGACCTCGCCCAATTTGAGGCGATCCATCGTGTCCTGGCCGGCACCATGGTAGCCTACTATGAACTGGGCTTGAACCGGGAGCGCTCCGGCAACGCAGCGGGCATATTCCAACCCTACGACACGTTCCAGGCCAGCGACGGTTGGGTCAACCTTGCTGGTCTGGGCGGCCCGTTCAATCGGTTATGCAGGGTGATTGGCCTGGACCCCGAGGAAGAAAGATGGCAGAGGGCCACCACCGAGCTAGACTCTCCCGATGGTATAGAGTTCGACGCCATCTTAAGAGGATGGGTGCTGGAGCGTACGGTGAGCGAGGTAGTCGAAACCATGAACGCCGCCCAGGTAGCGTGTTGCGCCATCATGACCGCTAGGGACATGGCGGAAGACCGCCATTACGAGGCGCGTAACGTTCACATCGAGTGGGAAGACGTGAATCTGGGTAGAACGGTAAAGGGCACCGGCGTCGTCCCCAAGTTTTCGGAAACACCCGGCAAGATTTGGCGAGGGTCCGTGCCCGTGGGCCACGACAACGAAATGGTCTTCCAACAGCTCTTGGGCCTCTCCTCCGCGGACCTGGCCAAATTGACGGAAGACGAGATCATATAGTGAAATCCCATCTGTTCATGCTACCCACCATCGGCCGCCGTCACGAACTGGAACAGGGGATGGCGGGCCTTCGGGACGACTTGTACCAAAGGATGCTCGGAGAGATAGACGAGCAAGCCCGGTTCGCCGACGAACTAGGCTACTACGGCATAGGGTTCACCGAGCACCACTTCCACATCGAAGGGTTCGAGCTGTCCACCAACCCACTTATGTTGGACGCTTTCGTTGCCTCACGCACCAAGAACCTGAAGGTCGGTCAGTTGGCCCTGGTGCTGCCCTCCCATCACCCTTTGCGGGTGGCCGAAGACGTAGCCATGCTGGACCAGATCACCAAGGGGCGGGTCTATGTGGGGTTCGCCCGGGGCTATCAGTCCCGATGGGTCAACACCCTGGGGCAGCCTATGGGCCTCGGCGCAACTTCCTCGGACCACTCGGAGCAGGACGAGTTGAACCGGGCGGCCTTTGAAGAGTCCTGGGAGATCATCAAGCTAGCCTGGACCAAGGACACCTTCTCCTACAATGGACGTTTCTGGAAGGTGCCGCCAGAGAACACTCCCTGGCAGATGCCGGCCACCCTAAATTGGGGCCAGGGGGCAGACTCCGATGGCAAACTGCGAGAGATCGGCATAGCTCCCAAACCGTATCAGAAACCCTATCCAGACGTATACGCTCCCTTCACTTATAGCGCCACCACCGCCCGCTTCTGGGCAAGGGAAGGCGGAACACCAGTGGTCCTGTCCGACGACGTGGAGTTCTGCCAGAACCTCTTCCAGGCGTACCGTCAGGAGGCCCAGGGTGCGGGCCGAGAGCTAAGGACCGGCCAAGGGATAGCCATGGGGGCGACCCTGTGCATCGCAGATACTGAAGAACAAGCCCAGGAGTTGCGGGACCAATTCGACTGGCTGTTTAACGCCTGGTTCGTTCCCTTCGGCTTTCCGCCGGGTCTGGTGTTTCAGGGAACTCCGGAGAGAGTCACCCAGCAGATCCGGGAACTGGACCAGGCATTAGATTTCGAAGAATTGTTCCTTTGGATGTCCACCGGACTATACGAACACCAGATAATTATGCGGCAGATAGAGCTGTTCGCCACCAAAGTCATGCCCCACTTCGCGGGGGATTAGTCCTGCCCGGTCCTATAACCCGGGCAGCAAGAACTGGCCGAATCGCTGCACCTGGGTCACGGCATCGGTCACCGGCCAAAGGCAGATCTCCTTAGCGCCGGCCGCCATCCACCGCCGCAGCAGATCCTGGCACTCCTGGTAGCTACCCACCAGGAAATGTCCACCTTCGGTTTCGAACTTGGCCCGAATCGTCTGCTCGATGATTGGCACGGCCACCGACCTTGCCTGGTCCCCATCTTCATCGATATACATGAAAATGGTGTTCACTGCGTTGGGGAAACTGCCCGGGTCCTTGCCCCGGTTCTTGAGGGCCGTATCCAGATTATTCAACGCCTCGTTGAATTCCTCGGGCGTGGAGTGCCAGCCGGAGGACACCCAACCGTCGCCCAAGCGGGCCACCCGGCGCATCCCCGCCGGTGACCCCCAACTGGAAAGCCAGATGGGCACGCACGGCTGCTGTAATCCCCTAGGGGCGACGGTAACGTTATCGAAATCGTAGTAAGGTCCGTGGTGACTGACGTTCTCTCCACTGAGCAAAGCCCGCAACGCCGGCACCCCGTCCTCCAGCATCTTCCGCCGTTCTTGGAATGGGATGCCCAGCGCCAAGAAGTCGGACTCGGTGGAGCCCTCTCCCACGCCGATTATCAGGTTGCCACCGCTCAGAACGTCTAAGGTCGCCAACGTCTGGGCAATCGCCGCAGGGTGGCGCAGGGGCAGGCCAAGCACTCCGGTTGCAATAGTCATACCAAGATTGTTCGCCTGCCCCGCGATGGCGGCCAGCATCATCATGCAGTCCAGCCAAGGATCCATGTAGACGATATGGTCGGTCACCCATACGGAAGAGAATCCAGACTTCTTGGCGGCGTCTACCGTATCAACGAGGAGAGCCGCTGAGGGCGGATTGGGTCCGGCGCCGGGTAGTATCCTGACCGGCAGATGGATTCCAAAGGAAACTCCGGTAGGGGACATATCTTTGCTCCTGGAATGCCGATTCTCAAAGAATCATAGGAAGAAATATGGGAATCACGTAGGGGCGCACGGCCATGCGCCCCTACAACGCTGGATGATTTAAACGGCGGTTTATCCCGCCCACGGCCACCGAGTTAGGTGCGCCCTTCCGAGTGAGACCCCATATCGATGGAGATAACCTCGTCGGCCAAGAGCCAGACTTCCGAGCCAACCAACTCCGGCTGACCCAACGCATCCAGGTAGCAGATACGAACGGTCTGCTCCTGGTCGTTTATCGAGATTACTTCGGCCAGATCGCCGGTGTCTAGCAGGACGTTGAGGCCGACCGATAGATCCTCGAGTTTCACTAGTTACTCCTAACCTTGTTGATCGCGGGAAAGTATCAACTAATGAACTGCCAGCTTAGTGGACCGGCCCCTTAAGAGCTTCCTCGCCGTCCAATCTCGCCACCATTTCTCTGAGGACTGGGGCGTACTTTCCAGCGGCGCTGGTACGGCGCATCAAGCCTCGCCTAGCATAAGCCCAGGGGTCTTCGCTCCCTTCCCAGGGCAGGTCGATGCAGACATTTGACTCCGGATTGCGGAAGACGTTCATAGGTTCGCCTTCATCCTCGATGATAGCCAGTTGCTGCCGCAACATGCGCCGGTAGATGATGATGCCTTTGTCCGACTCTCCCAACTTCTCCTGAGACCGGTCCGCGATAGGCCCTTGGGTAACCCAGGCCGTAATGTCCTGACCGCTGTTGTTGTCCATCAACTGCCAATCTGCCACCCCTTGCTCGTCAACGGGCAGTGGCACATGGTAGAAGGGAACCTTGTCCTGTTTCTCGACCGTCTCCCCAGGCGGCTGGGGATACGCCGTGAACCAAATGTGCAGCGTATGGGTGTCGTCCATCGGGACCCGATATTGGAAGTTGCTTCCCACTCGCAAGATGTTGGGGAAGAGGATGGGATGGCCGATGCGCCAGTCTGGATGCTCTTCAGTCCGGCCGGCCACCACCCGCCTCTTGATGATGCCGTGTTGGAACTCGTCGAATCCTATCTTCTCATGGTCGAAATTGTTGGTTACCTGTCCTTCCGCTCCGGAGGCGCCTTCTCCCACCCGGAAGAACTCCCGCTTCAGATCGTCCCGGCCAAGCCTCTCTAACACATAGTTGGAGAACCGGCCGTGCAGCCACTCAACGTGGGTCGGGTCCAAAGAGTTCTCCATGATCTGGAGCCAGTTGCAGGGAACAACGGTGCTTCCGATATCTCTAAGAACGTTATCCCAGACGAACAGGTCCCACCTAGGCAGCAAGGGTGTTGGCTCGGGCCCCAGGTAGGCGAAGATCAGGCCGGATATTTCCTGAACTGGGTATCCGGTAATCTTGACGCGGCTGGGGAAACTGCTGTCCGGGGCTTCCGCCGGCATTTCCACACATTGTCCGGTCTCGCTGAACATCCAGCCGTGGTATGCACACCGCAACCCGCCTTCTTCGGGGATTCCGTAGGCCAAGGAAATACGCCGGTGGGGACAAGTATCGCCGATCAAGCCCAGCGTTCCCTTTCGGTCGCGGTAAAGGATCAGGGACTCACCCAGCAGCTTAACGGGTTTAACCGGATTGTCGTCCAGTTCCACCGCCGCGGCGATGGGCTGCCAGTAACGGCGCATCAACACGCCCATGGGCGTGTTAGGACCAACCCGGGTCAATCTGTCGTTTTCTTTTACGGTGAGCATGTCTTCTCCTATTCGGTGAACGCCATGTTAACTATATCAAAACTGCCGAATATTGTAATCTGAAGGCACCGGCAGGTAGTTTATCAGTTATACGATCATCATTGCTCCGAAGATAGAAACGCCGATCTTCGGCCGCACACTTCATCATTCCCGTATGCGTTCGTCATTCCAGTGTGCATTCGTCATTCCGGCGCAGGCCGGGATCCATTGGACTTCCGCTGAGACAATGTCCCCGGTGCGACGGTCAAGTTTCTTTGTCAGGCCAGTCTCACTTTGGTAGTAAAGTCGTAGTCCGAAGCGATGTTGGATTCGAACTTCCAAATGACCCGGTCCGGGGGAAACCCTCCATCATGGACCCTGCTTAAGAAATCCAATATTAACGACCAGGCTTCTTCGGCTTCTTTGGGCCGGTAGCGTCCGGGCATGGTGGAATTGAACCAACCGTGGGGCATCTCCCTGAATAGCTTGAACTCGTAGGTCTTTCGCTTGGCTTGCAACACGTCTTGCAGATGCCGAACGTCGTCCACCGAAACCACCTGATCGTGCTCGCCAAAGATTCCCAGTATCGGCGCTTGGATGCCGTCCAGAATGGTTTCATAGGGTACGGGTCTGGCCTCGTCCACCTCCCAGACCTTAGCTTGGGCGCCGCCATATACCACGATATTCGCGCAGATCTCTTTCCGGACACTGTTCAAAACCAGGGGATAATCCCCACTTTGGCAGACCCCCATGGCGGCGATGCGGCCGGGGTCAACTTGGGGATGATTCAGCAGATAGTCCAGGCTATCGCCCAGGTAAGACCTGAGATCGTCGTCGGTGAGGGTCACCCGAACGTCGCCCCGGTTCAACGCTTCTACATCCCCTTCCCATCGGGAAAACAGGTCCGGCGCTAGACCGACGTACCCGTGGGCGGCAAACTTGGCCGTCAGGTCCAGGGTGTGTTGCGCCAAGCCGTAACGCTCGTGGCCCAAGATCACCGCCCCAAAAAGACCGGACTGATTCTCCGGTACGGCCAGGAAACCCTTGACCCGGTCGCCAAAATTTACCACCGATGTTATCGCGCCGGGGTAGGAAAGGTCCTGCATGGCGGCTCCGTTTGATTGAGAATGGGGGCAGTGGGGAAATCCCCCCAACCCCCCTTTCGTAAAGGGGGATTGGGGGGATTTGGATGTTACGTGTGTGTGGCGGACGCCGATCGGCGCGGGCTTAGGATTCGTCCTTTCTTGCTTTCCAGTCGGCGATCCATTCCAGTACGTCGGCCAGGGACAGAACGTCGGCGTATTTCTGGTTCATGTCGAAGAGGTTGATGGCGTGTGCGGCTTCATGGCGGTCAAACACGCATTCCTCAACCACGATCATTCGGTACCGGTTGGTGCAACCATCCACCACACTGGCCCGGACGCAGCCGCTGGTGCTCTCTCCAACCGTGATGATGGTATCCACTCCCAGGTAGTTCAAGTGTCCCGCCAAGGGAGTGCCCCAGAAGCTGCTGGGCGAAGACTTTCGCAGGAATGCCTCGCCGTCTATAGGCGCGACTTCATCGATGATGTCATATTCGCGGCTTCGCCGGTCGGCGGCGGCTGGGTCGGTGTCAACCGGCCGACGGTCTCCCTTGCGAGTGCTCCATCCCTCTACGCCGCAACCGTCAAGGCCCGTCATGTGGATGACGGGTATCCCGGCGTTTCTGACCGCTTGGAGCAATGTCTGGATATGGGGAATAGCATCCCACGCCGCCAGTCCGCAACTCGACGGCCAGGTCTTGATCCCTTCCAGCAACGGCTCGGGGTCGTCACCGAAGACCCACCGGTACAGGTCCACCAACAGCAGGGCCGGCTTTTCGCCAAACCCCACGGGCTTGCGCCCGGTGAGCGCCAGGTGGGCTTGGTCTTGCTCCGTGAGAAAAGAGTCCCATACTCGTTGAGTCATTTGAAGTCTCCTAATCTGCGCCGGATGACTGGGCGTCATACGGCGAAATGCGAGTACCGCACCCACAGATCTGACGCTGCTTATTGCCGAGAATCTACCACTGCGGCGTGCCCTCGTCAATGGTCGCCGCTCAGACTCGCCGGGAACAATGAAACATGTTGAAAATACGGAGCAACGCCAGGTTGACACTTAGACGGTTGCCCATCACAATTAAGCCAAACTTTAGCATTAGCCGCTAGCGTAGGAGGTAAGGAATGACGCAAACCGCGACTTATACCATGGAAGCTTTCGTAGACGACGTGAAAGAGATTTTCGCTTCCACTAAGGACCCTTTGGCACAGGCCCAAGCCGTGGCCGATCACATGCAGGTGTTGCTGGATGTCCCAGATTGGTTGGAAGAAAAGTTGAACCTTCCCGAGGAAGGCGGGTTCGGCCGGTACGACCTCCACTTTGATGAAAACTCCGGCAGCCCGGAGCCCGGTTTCCTATTGATGTGCACCGTTCAGAAACCCGGCCAAGACAACCTCCCCCACGACCACGGAGCAGCTTGGGTTGTCTACGGCGTATACGACGGAGCCATCAAGCAGACCAAGTGGCGCTGGTTCTACAAAGGGGAAGGCGTTGATACTCCCCGGATCAAAGAGACCGGCAGCTTTGTCCAGAAAAACGGTAAGGTAGCGTTCTTCCTTCCGGGAGAGATTCACCACACCGAAAACATCACCGGAGGAAGGGCTTTGGTGGTCCGCTTGGAGTCTCAGAAACTGACCGAGGTAACCCGGTATCAGTACGACCCCAATGCCAATACTGTTAAGAAAATGGACCGTTAGTTCCCGCGCCTTCCTACCCCATAATCCACTCGCGAATGGACGGCGCCCAAACCACGAAAATCGATCAGCCCGGTATCGCTCCTAGTCAGGTATGATGGATGCGGCGCCGGGCTGATTTAGTAAGTTTTCCCTTGAAGAAGGAGTCGCGTGACGTTAACCCTGGCAAATCACCCCATCACCGCATTTTTCGCCGGCCCCAAAACCCTACTGGACGGGTCGCGCCTTCAGGTCGATCTGGAAGAATTGCGCCGATATCTCCTTGAGGACCAGCGGCTAGAAAGTGTGGACTTGGAGATCGTCGGCCCCGGCGATTCCTGCCGGGTCGGCTATGTGTTCGATATCGTGGAACCTCGCGCTAAAGAAACCGGCGCCGGACCCGATTTTCCCGGTATCTTGAGCCCTATCGCCGCGGCAGGCCAAGGCACGACCCACGTTCTTAGAGGCACCGCAGTTGCCGTGGTGGACGGCGGCCAACCGGGTGGAGAACGCGGGTATACTTCCCGGCGTGGTGGGATCGCCAAAATACTGGAGATGAGCGGTCCGCCATCCCAAGCTTCCTCTTACGGGAATCTGCGCCATCTGGTCGTGGTACCCCACCCCCATCCCGAAGTGGCGCGCCATTCCGTCCTCAACGCCCTACGCCTAGCTTCAGTAAAAGCCTCCGTGTACCTGGCCCGGACCGCCCAAGGCAAGACTCCCGACAGTACCCAGGTTTTCGATCTAGACGGAGCGGGTGAAGACGGACGTAAGGATCTGCCCAGAGTGGCTTACATCGGCCAGATCCACGGCCACCAGCACGGAACGGAAGTTGACGAGAACATCCTTTACGGCGGCAACACCCGGGGGATGCTGCCAGTGCCGTTGCACCCCAACGAGTGGCTGGACGGAGCCGTGGTGGTTTCTTATTCCTGGGGGGCGCGGGGGCTAGACACCTACTTCCACCAGAACCATCCCATAATTCTGGACCTGTACCGGCTTCACGAAGCGAAGGAGATCACCTTCGCCGGGGTCGTCGCCACGACATCGTCGGGACAACTTGATGAACTCAACCGAAACTGCATGGTGGCGGCCCAGATCGTCAAGCACACATTTAAGGCCGATGGCGTGATAATCACCAAATACGCCGGTGGCGCGCCCCATTCAGACATGTTCGAGACAGCCCGGCTGTGCGAGGACCTGGGGATAAAAACGGCAATCATGGTCAGCGACACGGCCCCGGACCGGCGGGCCGAGTCGGCGGCGCTGATGAACATCCCCGGTGTGGATGCCGTGGTCAACGTAAGCGAAGCCGCCGACATCTCTTGGCCGGCCCCTGCCGTCGAAACGGTCATCGCCGGCAACCCGGAGGTGGAGACCTTGCTGGCAGATCTAAAGGAATTGCCAGGCGTCAGCGTGTGCGGAGTAACCAACAACCAGGGCGCGTCCCGGCTGCAATCGATAATTTACTAAGGACTTATTCCACCCGGCAAAGGATACCTGATGCGAGTAGTCCACTACCTGAACCAGTTTTTCGGCGGGATTGGCGGCGAGGAACAGGCCGGTTTACCGCCGGAGATTCGTCCCGGCGCGGTGGGACCCGGCCGGTTGCTTGAACAGGTCTTGGGTGACGGGACCCAGGTAGTCACCACCATAATATGCGGAGATAACTACGCCGCCGAGAACGTCCAAGAAGTGACCGCCATGGTCACTCAACAGGTCAAAGAAGCTCAAGCCGAACTCTTCGTGGCCGGTCCTTGCTTTCAGGCAGGCCGGTATGGGACCGCCGCCGGAGCGGTATGCGCCGCCGTTCAAGAAGACCTGGGCATTCCAGCGGTTACAGCCATGGCCGGAGAGAACCCCGGCGTGGACCTTTACCGTGAATCGATCTACATCGTGGACTCGGGGGATGACGTTTCCCGGATGAGGGATGTGTTGGCGGACATGGCACGGCTGGCAAACAAACTAGCCGCCCAGGGGGTCATCGGACGTCCGGCTGACGAAGGTTATTTCTCCCAGGGCAAACTCCGGTCCGAATTCGTCGAAAACACCGCCGCCCGCCGCCTGACCGGCATGCTTCTATCCAAGATGCGTGGCGAAGCTTTTGAGGCGGAGGTGCCGATCAAATCGATTGAAGCAGTCCCAGCGCCGCCGCCGGTGCCCGACATGTCCCGAGCGACCGTCGCCATAGTCACCGACGGCGGTCTCGTCCCCAAAGGGAACCCCGACCAGATACCCAGGGCTTTTGCCCAGGTTTGGGGAGCCTACTCCATCGATGGCATGGACTCATTGCAGGCCGGGGAGTACGAGGTCGCCCACGGCGGCTACGACAACCGTCCGGTGGAACAAGACCCCCACCGGTTGGTGCCCGTCGACGTGCTGCGGCAGATGGAGCTGGACGGCCTGGTTGGGAAGCTGCACCCGGAATTCCTGTCGACCACCGGAAACAGCAACCCGTTGGAAAACAGCCGGCGCATGGGCCGTGAGATGGCGGCCAGGCTGATAGAGGCCGGGGTCGATTCGGTGATTTTGACGTCGACTTGAGGGACCAGCACTCGTAGCGGCGCTGCGATCACCACCGAGTTGGAAAAAGCCGGCATTCCCGTGGCTCAAGTAACCGCCATGACCGCCGTGGCGAAGGCCGTGGGATCTAACCGAATCGTCCGTGGACAAGGAATCGTCAACCTATTGGGCGACTCGGACTTGCCTCCCGAGGAAGAGCGGGAAATACGAAAACAGATCGTCCGCCAAGCCCTGGAAGCCCTGGCTACCGATCCAGCCCAATCAGACCCTTAAGCTTGCTTACAACTACCTTTCGCTTCAGCCCCTGGATGGCCGCGGTGATGGGGATCCCCTTAGGGCAGACTGCCGTGCACTCGAAAATCGTGTGGCACCGCCATATTCCCTGCTCATCGGCGACTGCTTGCAATCGTTGTTTACCGCCCCCGTCCCGGCTGTCGGATACCAGGGTGAACGCCCGGTTCAAGGCCGCCGGACCCAGGAAACCCGAGTCCAGCCCAGCCACGGAACACGCCGAGTAGCACAGGCCGCAGTAGATGCATTCCCGGTGGGGGTCGATCGTCTTCCGTTCCTTGGAGTCCGGCAAGATCTCTGCCGGTTCCTGGCCGCCGTCTTTGGGGGAAAACGCAGCGCCTGCCCCGGCCAAGTGCTGGTAGAAAACCCCAGGGTCGGTCACCAGGTCCCGCACCACCGGCAGATGCCGCATGGGCTCCACCCGCACTTCGCCGCCCCGGTCTCCCACCAAACTCCTCACCAGCGTCCCACAGGCCAAACCCTCACGCCCGTTGATCACCACTCCGCAGGTGCCGCACATCTTCACCCGGCAGGCCCGGCGGAATGCCAAAGTAGGGTCCGAGTTCTGTTGAACCCATATCAGAGCGTCCAAAACACTCATGGTTTCGGCAATCTCGGGCACCTGAAAACTCTGCCAGCTAGGACCGGCTTCATCCGCCGCACCGGTTCGTTTTATCGTGAGAGTTATGTCCGCCATATGTCGTCCAACAACTCGACTTCATCCATCACAGCATAAATGCCAGCAAAGCCCACGCGCCGTAGACAAAGGTGGCAGCGCCCAGGACCCACAGACCCAAAGTCATCGCTTGGGCTCGCCGGGCGGCGGCGGGCCACTCGAGCAGGATGTTGCGCATGCCGTTGAGGCCATGGTAAAGAACCAAGCCCAGCAACGAGAAGTCCACAAATACGAAGAGTCCCTGTGCCAGCCGTTGCTGCACGATGCTGTACAACACCAACTCTTCTTGGCTTCCTTCTATCACCGCTCGCAGTCCGGAAAAGTGGCCCATCCAGATATGGACCGCCAGCAAAGCTATCAGCAACACACCGCTGATCCGCTGGAAGAACCAGGGCCAGAATCCAACTACTCCAGTAGCTTGATTTTCAGTTAACGGCGCGGCCATAAGCCTTGATCTGAGCTCCTGTCCGATTCAGTTCCGGAATATCAACGGCAAGGAAAAGTATCCCGCCACCACTGTAATAATCGTGGTCAGAACCATGCAGATCCAGAACATACCGGCTTGCTGCTTGAGTCCGATTCCCAGATCGAAGAAAAGGACGCGCACGCCATTCAAGCCGTGATATACGACGGCGGCGATGAGAAAGAGGTCCAACACCACGAAGAAGGGCTTCTGGAGCACGATCAACACGCTGTTGAATGCGTCCTCTCCAGCCTGAACTGTTGAAATAACGAGGATGTGCAGAAATAGATACCCAACCAGCGCCACTCCCGTCAGCCGTTGGAGGAACCAGGCCCACCAGCCGGCACGCGTTCCCGAGTTTCGGTCGGGAGAAGCACTGCCGTGCAAGGACCAAGTTCGGAAAGAAAGAGCCAACGCTATCCCCTAAAAGAGCTCGATTTCCGGCTTGTGCTCTTCGCCCAAGCGGCTGTAGACCGGAGGTTTTAGCCCTTCGTACAAGGACCCCAAGTTTCGGTTGATCTCCTCGTTGGCTCCGGCGAAAAAGCTGTTACCCCGAACGTCTCCCTCCACCAGTAGGGGCCCCAAACGCTCCAGATCCAGTATCCACAGTGCCTCGGAGATACCCAACTCCTCCACCCAGTACACCCCTAGAACGTCCTTGATGGCGCCGCCGTAAATGGCGCCCAGTCCGTAACCCATGGTGGTGAGACAAACCGCGCCGTGCTTTAGGAACACGTTCCGGTAGACTTCCTCGGACATGCCCGCCTTGCCGACCACAACCTTGACGCCGAACTCCTCCAGTAGTTGAGGCATGTACTGGGCGTATCGAAACCCGGCGGTGGCTTGCAGGGAAGACACGTGGTACTTTCCCGGGGATACCTCCACTCCGGCGGGGGCTGATTGGAAGGTAACGTTGGTCAGGGCAAGCAGATCGATGGGCGGAGCATGGCCCTCCACCAGCATGTGTTTATAGACCCCGTCCCGGGCGGTGAATACCGGGCCGCTCAGGTACACCAAGTCTCCAACGTTAAGTTGGTCTATGTCTTCCCCGGTTAAGGGACAATCAAGGTGCCATTCCCGTCCCTGATACTGGGACATGGTCATCACTCCTGAGAATTTCTTCGGATGCGGTGTCCTTCGACAAGCTCAGGACAAACCGTCTTAGTCCGGTCTTCCGTTCGTGGTGAGCCCTTCGGCAGGCTTAGGACAGGCTTGTCGAACCACTAATGGAACAAATTGCCGGATTAGCCTCTAGTCGATCCCCTCCCGGCGGTAGTAATCCGTGAACCAGAGAGGGTCTTCCCGGAACTCGACTTCTCCATCGGCGTGGATCCGGGCCACTGCCCGGCGGTAAGCGGTGCAGAACTGGGATATGGCGATGGGCACGCCGCCGGTGTGGGTGTAAGCGATCTCGATGTGCACGTCCAGTGCCGTGGTGTCGCCGCCGACACCCATGACGCCAAACCCTGTTTTGTTAGCCAACTCCCGTAGTTCTTCTTCCAAGACCGCAACGACTGGATCCGGGTGCCGGTTTCCGATGAGCCGCAAGCAAGCGGCCTCTTTAGAAAGGGAAACAGCCTGGTCCTTGGTGCCGCCCAGTCCCACTCCCACCACTACGGGCGGGCAGGAAAGGCCCCGGCGGGCAAACTCAGCCATGTTGTCCAACAAGAACCGCTTGATCCCGTCGGTGCCGTCGGCGGGAAACAACATACGGTAATCGGTGCCGAAAAGGCCGCCTTTGTGCACGGCGATGATGTCGATCCAATCGCCATCCGGTTCGAAAGAGTAGTCGATGTTGGGCGCGAACACCCCCAGGTTGTTGCCCGGGTTTTTGCGGGTCAACGGATGGACCCTGTTGGCCCGAAGCTGGATATCCTGGGTAACGTCAGCCACCGCCCGGCGTAGCGAGCGCTCCAGAGCCACGAAGCCGCCATCGATGCGAGCCTCGTTGCCCACTTTCACGTAGTAGCGGGGCAATCCGGTGTCGCCGCACATGGGGCGGGCGTCGGCCACGGCCAGTTTGGCGTTCTCCAGAATCTTGCCCAAAATGAAGTGGGCCAAGGGCTTGCTTTCCCGTTCCCAGGCGTTGCCGAAGGCCGTCAGCCCGTCCTGGGGCACAACGATGGCGGCCCTTTTATTAACTTCGTACCCAACCTGGTACAGCAGTTCTTGGGATATACCGGTGCTAGCACTGACCATCAGACTTTCCTAATCATCGAAATGCCTGGAGAAATGGGCCGGTCCGTGGGCTTCTGGCGGCGATTGTAGCCAGGGGTACATAGGGTGTCAAGGAAAGCCCGAATACGGGCGCGGCGCCTCTACCTCAGAATTCCACTGTCATCCCGGCGCAGGCCGGAATCCAGGAAACTTTCCCCAGAGCGGTGTGCTTGGACCCCGGCCTACGCCGGGATGACGGTATGCCAAGGAACTACAGGGACGTTGCAGCGGGGTTGCCGGTAGATTATATTTGGCCATAGTAATTCACCCAAGCGCAGGGGCCTATGTATCAGCAACTAGAGACCGACATCTTGATCCTGGGCGGCGGAGGCGCTGGATTGTTGGCGGCGCTTCACGCCCGGCGGGCGAACCAACACCTCCACATCGCCGTAGCCGCCAAGGGGTTGGTGGGACAGAGCGGCTGTACCCGCATGGTACAGGGGGGCTACAACGCCGTCATGGACCCAAAAGACACCTTCGATCTGCACTTCGAGGACACGATACGCGGCGGGGCCTTCATAAATAACCAGGAATTGGCTTGGGTCCTGGTGAATAATGCCCCCTTGATCATCTCCGAACTGGAGCAGCTAGGCTGCTTTTTCGATCGCGACGCCCAGGGGCACATCTTGCAAAAGGCCTTCGCCGGTCAGAGCTTCGACCGCACCGTTCACCGGGGCGACCTCACCGGCATCGAGATAATGTCCCGTCTGAAAGAAAACGTTCTTATGGCAGACCTGACTTTACTTGATGAGCAACGGGCCATCTCCCTGCTCAAAGATGAAAACGGCGGTGTGGGAGGAGCGCTATTGCTGGACATACGTTCCGGCGAATTCACCGCCGTCAACGCGAAAGCCACGCTGATGTCCACCGGCGGGGGCGCCCGGATGTACACCATCGCCGCGCCGTCCCTAGAAAAGTGCGGCGATGGCATGGCCTTGTGTTACCGGGCCGGTTGCGTGCTTCAGGACATGGAGATGTACCAGTTCCATCCCACCGGCTTGGTGGCCGGCGAGACGATCATCACCGGCTCGGTGCTGGAAGAGGGATTGAGAGGCGCCGGTGGTTACCTGCTTAACGCCCTGGGCGAACGGTTCATGGAGCGCTACGACCCGGAGCGCATGGAGCGGTCCACGCGAGACATGGTGTCTCGAGCCGGATACATGGAGATCCAGGCCGGACGGGGTACCCCCGACGGAGCCGTGCTGCTTGACGTTTCCCACCTGGGGGCCGAATTCGTGGAGCGCACCTTTCCCGGCATGGCGGCCAGGTGCCGCGAAGTGGGCTTCGATCTGGGCCGCGAGCCGGTCAAAGTTTCCCCCACCGCTCACTTCCACATGGGTGGCGTGCGCATCGACCAATTGTGCCGCAGCGGCCTGGACGGGCTGTTTGTCGCCGGGGAAGACTCGGGCGGAGTTCACGGAGCCAACCGGCTGGGTGGCAACGGCGTCGCCGAGTCCACGGTGTTCGGAGCGCTGGCCGGAGATGCCATGGCGGAGTTCGCCTCGGACCGCTCCCAACCGGTGGTGCATGGGAAACAGATAGATGATGCCATCGGCGACGCCACACTGCCCATGGGCCGAGACGGTGGTGAGAACATCCACTCGATACGGAAAGAGATCGAAAGCCTTATGTGGGACAAAGGCGGAATCGTCCGTTCCGGCCTTGGGCTTGAGGAGGCCCTTGTCTCTTTGGAAGAACTCGCCCAACGGGCCGGAACAGCCTCCGTGCCAGCTATCAAGGTGTATAACATGGCCTGGCAAGAGTGGCTGGATGTCCAAAGCATCTTGACCGTCGCCCAGCTGACTTGCCAAAGCGCTTTGGCCCGCCGGGAGTCCCGTGGCTCCCACTACCGCAGCGATTACCCCGAACCGGACGACGGCAACTGGCTATGCAACGTTATGGTGCAGCAAGATTCGGAGCCACGCCCTCGGGTTTGGCAAGAGGATGTTGACTTTACCCGCATGCGTCCCTGAAACGGTGCGGATGTAGGCTAAGAGTTCATTCGAGTGGATGGGGGTGCGTCTCTCACTACATCGAACGTCACAGATCGAGTTCGCCAAACGCTCGCTGAACAACTTCGGGCAGGGCCGGGTGAACGTAGATCGACTGGGTGATACTACGCACATTTAGGCCCGCCCGCATGGCGTTGACCACTTCTTGAATGAGTATAGAAGCGTCGGTCCCGATGATGTGAGCGCCCAGAATCTCCCCTGAGTGCCGTTCGGCCAAGACCTTTACAAAGCCATCCCGGTCTTCTATGGACGATCCGTAAGCGGTATCCGAGTAGTCGTAGCTGGCGACGGCGTATTCGATACCCTGGTCGTTCACTTCCCTTTCGGTCAGGCCAACACAAGCCACCTGAGGCGAAGCGAATATCGCGTGGGGCATGGCGTTGTAGTCAACGGCGAACTTGTTCTCTGGATTGAAGATGTTATTGGCTGCGTAAGCCGCCTCCAGGTTGGCACTGTGCTTGAGGAGGTACTTCCCAACGATGTCCCCCAGCGCCCATATACCGGGTACGTTGGTTTCCAGGAATTCGTCGGTCTTGACGAAGCCCCGCTCATCAATCTCCACCCCGGTGGCAGCTACGTTCAGCAAATCCGTGTTGGGAACTCGCCCGGTGGCTACCAGCAACCCGTCGGCCACGACCTCTGCCGTGCTCCCCTCCGATGACACTTGCAAGACGATCTCATGGCCGCGAGAGTCCGCGCGAGAGATCTGGGTGTTCAGCAGCATGTTTATCTTGCGCTGATACACTTCGGTGAACCGGCGAGCCACGTCGTCGTCCTCGGCCCGCAGCAACTGGGGGCCGCGGTGGATGAGAGTCACCTCTGTTCCCAAAGCGCCGAAGAAGTGGGCCATTTCCGCGGCGATGTAGCCGCCTCCCAAAATCGCCAAACGGCGGGGTTGTTCTGGGAGACGCAAAGCCTCGTCTGAAGTGATATACGGAACACCCTGCAGGCCGGGGATGTCGGGCACCATCGGCCTGGTTCCGGCGGCGATGAGCACGGTTTCGGCGGAGATTTCCTCCCCGTTCACTTCAAGGGGAACCGCCCCCGGCCTTTGAACACTGTGATGTTGTCTGCTTGCCGGTTGCCTTCTTCGATGGCCCTGGCATCAGCATCCACTTCGTTAACGGCGCGGGCAATGATGGCCTGCCAATCTATCCCTTGAACCGTTGCCTTGATGCCAAAAATATGGGCGGTTTTGATGGTGTCCATCACGTCGGCACAGTGGATAAGCATCTTGGACGGGATGCAGCCACGGTTCAGGCAGGTTCCGCCGAAAGGGCCTTCTTCGATGATGGCCACCGACAATCCAAGACCCGCCGCCTCGGAGGAGACTTCAAGGCCGGATCCGGAGCCTATTACCATCAGGTCGAAGTGTTGCATATCGTCTTCTCCGAACGGGGGAAATCCCCCCAACCCCCCTTTACGAAAGGGGGGCGAAGGCAGAATTTGTCCGGTCCCTTTGGGCCAGCTATTCCAACCAGGGGTACGCCCGTCCAGTCTCAGGCTGATTTGGCATAAATCTTACCGGGGCGGGAAGCGGGACAGGTTGTTTTCCTCTTTGGTCATGAACTCGATCAATGCCGGCTGTCCGGTATCCATCGCTTGCTTGGCCCGTCCTATGGCCGGGATTATCTCCCCCGGATCAACAACCCTTTCCCCGTGGGCCCCCAACGACTGGGCCAGGGTGGCATAGTCCCCATACAGGTTGGTGAAAGCGAAGCTGTCGGTGGCCACAGGGTAGTTTCTGGAGTAGCCGCTTAGCACGTGATTGTTCAGGACTATCGTCAAGATGGGTATCTGGTGCCGCACCCCGGTTTCAATATCCATACCGGACATCCCGATGGCAGCGTCTCCCATGATGTTGACGACCATCTTTTCCGGAGCGCCCAACTTTGCTCCCAAGGCCAGGCCCAGGCCATAACCCAATTGGGAAGAGTTCCCCCAGCCCAGGTATCCCCGGGGGACGATGGACTCGTAAAAGGGGATGGTTTGGTCGCGGGGATGGCCCGAGTCGTGCGTCACGACTGTCTGGGTACGGTCAACCGTGTGCATCAAGTCCCAGATGATCCGGTAAGGGTTGATGGGAACCTCGCCGGAGGTAAGCAAGGGCATCCACTCGCCTAGCCACTCGTCCTTAACCCGCTTTATCTCAGCCTCCACTGTGCCATTGCCCCGGCGGCCCGCCGCGCCCACCTGCATCCGCACTTCTTCGGTCAACTGCTGTAGCACCAACCGGGCATCGCCGATGATGGCGTGGTGGAGCTGCTCTTCCTTGTTCAGATCCTTCTCATCCACCGTGCATTGGACCAAAATTTTGCCTTTGGGTATGCCCACGGAAGCTAGATTGGTGGTGAAGCTGCACCCGATGCCAAATACCAGGTCCGCATCATCCAGGAATTGGCGTGCCATCTTGGTCATCGTCCCGGCCCCGGTGCCCAGGGATAAGGCGTGGTTCTCCGGGAAGGCGCTCTTGCCGGTGTTGGTGGTCATTACCGGCACATTCACCAACTCGGCAAATTCCCGTAGTTCCTCCGAGGCTTCGGCCCACAATATCCCCTGTCCCGCGTAAATGATTGGGCTTTTTGCGGCCAAAAGGGCCTTGACGGCGTCGGCTACGTCGCTGGGGTCACCGGAGCTTTTGTAACCCTTGACCGGGCGGTAATCAAAGGCGGCTTCGTCAATATCCGCGGAGGCGACGTCGCCGGGTACTTGGACCATGACCGGGCAGCCCCGGCCTGACCGCAGGAAGGTGTAGGCCCGCCGCATCATTTCCGGGATACGTTCGGCCTGATTTATCTGCGCCACCCACTTGGTCACTCCCCGGTAGGCCGACATGGCATCGAAATCGGGCGGTTGCCCCAATCTCCCGTTGGCGGTGCCGCCTGGTATGGCCAGTATGGGCGTGGACTCTGCATAAGCGTGGGCAATGCCGGCGAAAGCGTTTTCGATACCGGGGCCCGACTGAGTGACAAGCACTCCGGTCTTGTGTCCGTTGGTCATGCGGGTGTAGCCGTCGGCCATATTCACCGTAGTGCGCTCGGTACGCGACATTATGGGTTTGATGCCGGCGACGGCGGCGGCCTCAATCAATGTATTGGCCGGAAAGCAGAAAAGGTACTCTGTACCTTCCATTTTCAGTATGTTCGCTATGGCTGTGTTACCGTCCATTAGGCCTTTCCTCCTTCGTGCATCCTCTGCGGTCTGCTTATCCAGATTGGTCCAGGCTCCCACCGTACTCAACGGGCTGCCCCAGATGGAAGCCCTCCACCGGGAAGAACTCCCCGGCTTTTAGAGCCTCGAGTAGGTCATCTTGGGTGCGCACATCTCCCGGAAACACCGTGACTCCCTTGCCCAATCCGTTGACCGAATGAGCGTCGCTTCCTCCCGTCCCGGCGCGGCCCCAGAGCCCGGTCACTTCTTGAGCGAAACGGTTTTCCTTCTCCAGATTGCCCCCGTTGACCACCTCTATCGCGTCCACAAGTTCGAAGATCGGGTGCTGTATCGCCTCTTCCGCCGTCTGGGGCACTGTCCCCCAGTCTTCGAACAGGATGTTCTGGGTGTAGTTGCCCCGGTTCTCGAAGAGGTGCCGGAACGGGTGGGCCAGAATCATGAATCCGCCGACCCGGTCGATTTCCTTGCGCAGGGTCTTGATCGTGTCCAGGCCACCGGCGTAGCCCGTTACGTAGTGGTCGATTCCCAGGGTGATGATGTGCCCCAAAGGCGTGTACGCCTCAAGGGTGAGTATCAGGGGGAGGCTCTGCTGGCTGGCGAAAGCGTTAAATTCGGGGCGCTGCCAGCCCATATGCTCGGTCACCAAAACTCCACTGAGACCCAAGCGGCAAGCCTCCGCCACCATATCCTCGGGGGTCAAGCTGCTATCGAGACTACCCTGGTTGGTGTGGACGTGGAGGTCGAAGACCGAGGCCAACGAACAGGCTCCTCATTGCTGACTGGCATAGTTCGGGGGGCGTCGCCACGTATTTATAGCTGAATTCAAATGGCCAGTCAAGCAATCTCGTCGGGGCGCCAAGACTTCTTGACTACCGCCGTCTGGCGGCTACAATCGACCTTGACTCTCAGGGCCAGCGGCCCATCTTAAACATACGCGGGCACGATGAAGATAACCAGTGTAAAAGCCGTCTACCCCAATTACAAGCACGTGGTCCCTTCCTGGAGGACCCATTTCTGGCAGATCGTCGTCCGGGTGGAGACGGACATCGGCGTTACCGGACTGGGGTACGGCGGCGGCGGCGCGGCGGCGGTGGAAGTGGTCAACCGCCACTTCAGCGAGCTTCTTGTCGGTCAAACGATGGACACCGTTGACGACATCACGTCCGCCTGGGACCGGCTCTACGACGCTTCTCTCCCTTACGGACGCAAGGGCATCGCGGTCATGGCCCTCAGCGGAGTGGACCTGGCCCTGTGGGACCTGTTGGGAAGGGCCGAGGGCAAGCCGGTACACCACATGATCGGCGCAAGAACCAAAGACCGGGTCCCCGCCTACGCCACCGGCCCGGACACCGAATGGTACCGGGAGTTGGGATTCACCGCACACAAGTTCCCCCACCGCTGGACGGGCAATGAATCGGACTACGATACGGCCGTCGCCGCGGCTACTAAGGCAAGGTCGGTCTTTGGCTCCGACGCCAAGATCATGATCGATTCCTACCTGTCATGGGACACCCAAGTGACGCTGGAGATGAGCCGCCGCCTTGCCGAGTTCGATATCTACTGGTTCGAGGACGTTCTGACGCCCGACGACCTATCCGGCCAGGCCGCGCTGCGCCAACCGGTGAAGCCGGTGCTGATCTCGGGCGGTGAGCACGAGTTCACCCACCACGGCTTCGCCGCCATCGCCGAGGCGGGCGCGTTGGACCTGTGGCAACCGGATATCACCTGGTGCGGGGGCATAACGGCGGGGCGGCGGATATTGGACATCGCCAGAGAACATTCCATCCCGGTCGCCCCCCACCGCGGCGGCGAGGTTTGGGGCCTGCACTTGATCGTGGCCAGCGACTGCATGGATCTGGCCGAGAAGAATCCGGGTAACCGTGGCGCGCCCAGGGACGAACTCTGGTTCAACGAACCGGTAGTCGAGAACGGCCACATCCAGCCCAACGACGCTCCCGGCTTCGGAGTGACGCTGAACGAGGCCATGCTGTGAAGCGGAGGCCGTCTTGCGGATAGGAGTAGTTTCCGACACCCACGGCTACCTCAACCCCAGAGTGCCCGAACTGCTTCAAGGCGTGAACCACATTCTCCACGCCGGGGACATCGGCGACGGCGGCATCATCGAGGCATTGGCCCAGATCGCCCCAATAACCGTGGTCCGTGGAAACAACGACCGCACCGGGCCCGAATCCCTTTACCCTGAAAAGGTGTCGCTGAGGCTAGAGGGCTTCAGCTTTTACTTGACCCACATAGTAAAAGTGCCCAAGAGCCCCGGCCACCCGTCGATGCAGCCCTACATCGATACGGGCGCTGACATTGTGGTCTATGGCCACAGCCACATCGCCTTCCAGCAAGAAATGGGCAACATCCTATTCTTCAACCCCGGAGCAGCGGGCAAACGCCGGTTCAAAGTGGTGCCTTCCATAGGTTTCTTGGAGTTGGCGGATGGGCGTGTGGACGGAAAGATCGTCTCGCTGTAATCGGGCTCACCGAAAAGCCCCCATTTCGCAAAGGGGGGTTGGGGGGATTTACCCCGCCGTCCCACCATCAACCCTTACAGACCCAGAACGGGCCGTGGGCAGGAGTCCTAGCCGGTTGTCCTCGACCATGCGGTCGTAGGAGCCTTGGATACCTTTCAGCGTGCCCTTGAATTGGGGCATGACATATCGGGCGAATAGCTCCAGAGACCGGTTCCACTTCTCCGACGTGGTCCACTCCACCGCCACCATCAGCAATCCGCCGAACCCGCCGGTGGCCTCCTCGAGTTCTTTGATCTTGCCCACGCAGTAGTCTGGGTCCCCGATGATCCAATTGCGCTGCTTTATGATCTGCTCCACGGTGATCTCTTCGGCGGGCTGTCCCGGATAGGCTTCGTAGGTAACCTTGCCTCCGTTGTTGAAGAAGTATTCCCTGACCTCGGTCATGATGCCCTGGGAGACGTCGTTCAAGGCCTCGTCCATGGAGTTTGCCACGTAGATGCTGGTGGACAGCCGCCAATCTTCCCGGTTGGCCTGATGCCCCGCTGCCGCAGCCTGCTGCTCGTAGGACTTCCATTGCTCGGTGATGTCGATCGCCCCAGGCTGAGTGAACGCCCCGGATATCACCCCCAGACCGCGCTCCGCCGCCACCCGGATGCTGTTGCCGCTGCCCGAGCTAACCATGTATACCGGCAGATGGGGTTGCTGGTAGGGCTTGACCTGGATTTCCATGTCCTTGATCTGCCAATAATCGCCCTCGTAAGAGACCGGGCCGTCCTCGCGGTACAGTTTCAGAATGATATCCAAGGACTCGTTCATCATCGGGCGCAGTTCCGTGGGATTCAGGCCAAACAGCTTTATGTCCGGGGCCAGGATGCCTGGTCCACAGCCCAGCATTACACGGCCGTAGGTCAGATGGTCCAGAAAAGCCATCCTTTCGGCTACGTCGAATGGGTGGTGGTAGGACAGGTTGATCACCGCCGTACCCAAACGGATCCGTTTGGTGCGGGTTCCCGCCGCCGCCAGGAATATGTCCGGCGCGGGGATGGTTTCCCAGCCGCCCGTATGGTGCTCGCCCACCCAGAATTCGTCGAATCCCAAAGTCTCCGCGTACTCGATAAGCCCCAGATCCCGCTCAAAAGCCAGGGTTGGGTTCTCGGTGTGGGAGTGGGACGGCATCATGAAAAAACCGAACTTCATAGCTTGCCTCTGGTCAATGTTTCCGGGGAACCGCCCCCCCATCCTAACCTTCCCCCACAAGGGGGGAAGGGACTTGTTCTCTCCCTTTACGGGGAGAGTTAGAGAGGGGGTGAAACGTGCATGTCAAATAGTCGTCACAAATGATCAGCTGACCTACCCCGCCAGCGAACCCATGGGGTCCCAGGGCGGCAGAACTATGGGCTCCAAGTCCAGCGCTGCTTGCATGTCAGCGGTCAGGTAGCTCTTGGGGACGGCTATCTCAAACATGTACTCGGCGAACCAGGAATCGTTCATCAGGAAGAACCCCTTGTCGCCCACCTTTTCATCCCAACTATTCTCCACCCTCCAGCGGCGGGGTTGCCCGTCCACCAGGTCCACGCCGGTGAACAGCATGGCATGGGTCATTCGGGTCTGGTGGTACTCCAGCCTTCCCGCCTTGTCGAGGGAGAAATCAGCGCTGTAGACGCCGGCGTAATCGAACAGGTCGGCGTCCCAAAGACCCAGGTCCCGATGGGACTGTTTGCCGGTGTCGCAGCCCATCCACACTGGCTTGCCGTCAAGCAGCATTCGCTGGGTGATGTCCTTGATGGTCTGGATGTCCGTATTCAGATACTTGATGGGCGGCGCGTCCACCATGTTACCTAGATAAGCGATGGTGTAAGTGCGGCCCATGGGGCTGGTCTCTCTGGGGTCATGAACCAGGCAAACGTAATCTTCCCAAGGAGTGTCCACGTATTTGTCGGCAAACTCCAAGGGTGTCATCTGGCCGTCACGGTGGAACTTGCCGTCTTTATCTTTCCATTGCCAGTCGAAGGAACTGGGAGGCGTGCCCAGATGAATGGATAGGACATTGTGAATCACCTGGAGAATTTCATCCTTGACCCCGCGCAACGCTTCCAAGCCGGATTCGGCGGCGTAGGACTCCCGGATCTTCTTTGCTCCTTGACGCATCTGGTAGTTCAGCATGGAGTTCATTCGGGCCGAACTGGCCGAGCTTTGGGTTTCGGTCATCACCGTCTTGGGGGCGACGCCGTGCTTTTTCACCAAGCCGACGAACATATCCCACTGGCCGCCGTCCTCGATGGAACGCTGCAGCAGCCAAGCCACTGTGCGGTCGTCCACCGGCCGGTCCGCAGTCTCGATGATTGCTTCCAACACGAAGTTGGCGCGTTCCACCTTGTCCCAGAACATCAGGTAGTTCTGGCTGAACTCGAACTGCTTGACGTTCATGATGTTTCTGGTGCCGGCGCGGAACAAATTTAGGCCGGCGAACATCCAACAGCGGCCCGTTCTGGCTTGGTTGGTCACTCCCCAGTCGTCCAGCACGGTGGAAAACGTGTGGTTCGCTTCGGTGACTATCGACCGGTTAAGGGCGATGTCGTTGACATCGTGCTGGGTAACCGCGTTCTGCATCAGCCTATTAGACGGATTGGCATCGAAGCTCTGCCGGAACTCCTCCAGCCTTTCCATCGTCAACGCGCCGTTCTCGGCGCTAGGCTCTAAATCGGTTCTGTTGGCATCACTGCTCATCGTTCGGCTCTCCAACCGGCGATCCCTGGCCGGATTCCGCCGGGTATCGGTTGATTGTAACGGGGACAGCGGGGGTGTCAAGCAGTTTGCATTCGTGCGTAATGGCAAGCTATGATGGGCCGGAGTTTTTAATGACTTCGAGCACAGTTTACCCAATAAGTTCCATGGGCGGTCCCTTAGCCAAGCGGGTTCCTCGATCAGGGCGTTGGGGAACGGTCTTCGCCGTCTTCCGGCGGTCCTGCTATCTGGAAAGCGGTGGAGGGCAGGTATTTTGTCTGGCGGACCAAGGGTTGGGCGAAGGACCTTTGACACTAGCGGTAAAAATTCCCTCAAAAACCACGTTTCGCAGTCTCGGAATCAATGAAGGCTGCCATCTGGACACGGATGGCGTGGACTTAGTGGTTGGCCATGAGTTAGTGCTCACTACGGCAGAAACGGTGATCTGGGAGCCGGACCCAGTGGGACAAACGGCGCCGCAGGATGAAATCCTTCGCCGTCTGGACGTCCTGATCGACCAAGTGGATCCACTGATACCCTCGGATGGCCTGGCCGAGGTCATCCCCCACACCGCCGGTATTGCCAACGCGGGGTCGTCCGGCATCGTAAACATGAACGCGGTTGCAGAGTTGGCGATGCCACGCCTATCCCGATTATGCGGGGGCCTAACCCGTTCCGCCTCGGAAGCTATTGATCAAGGCGTGGCTGGTCTAGTGGGTCTGGGGCCGGGCCTAACGCCCTCGGGCGACGATCTACTAGGAGGTATGTTGGTGGCGCTAAGGGCCATGCAGAATACGGCTTCACTTTTCAGCGTTGACGCCCTGGCCGGTTGCGTCACCAAGCATGCGGCCGCCGAGACCACCCGGATCAGCGCCGAGATGTTGGAGCAGTCGGCGCGGGGATACGGCAGCGCGGCCCAGCACCGCCTGTTGCGATGTCTCTTGGGTGTGGATGACAGTTCGGACACGGTCAACGCCGCTTTGGACCTGATCCGCACGGGACACACGTCGGGTTGGGACGCTTTGGCCGGGATATTGCTGGGGATCTACTGTGGTTTGCGAATCGGCCGATACCAGGCATCCCCAGATCCGGCGGCGCAAAGCTCGATCGCCTTTAGCCGCAGGATGGCTGGAACTCCAGCATGACGGTCAAGAACCACGTCCTCAAGAACATGTACCGCGATTCGGTGGCTTTGATGAGGCTCTCCCAGGAGATGGAAGGGCTGGAAAACGTGGCGCAAGCCACCGCCATCATGGGCACCGACAACAACAAAGATCTACTGGCCCAGGCAGGTCTACTGGCGGATAGTGGAAAGTCGGCCACCCCCAACGACCTGATCGTAGCTTTCGATTTGACCTCGCCCGGCCAGGAAGAGGCCGTTATAACGTCGGTCCAGCAGCGGCTTATGTCCGGCCGTCAACGAACGGGCGGCGGGGCAGGCTATCGGCCCCGCTCCATGGAAGGGGCATTACAGACGTTACCCCAAGCCAATCTGGCGATGATCTCGGTGCCTGGAGAACACGCCGCCCGCGAAGCCAGGAAGGCCCTCGACCTGGGACTTAACGTGCTGCTGTTCAGCGACAATGTGCCGCTGGAAGACGAGGTTGGCCTGAAACAGCAGGCGATCAGCCTCGGCTTGTTTATGATGGGTCCAGATTGTGGAACCGCTATCATCAATGGCGTTCCTCTGGGCTTCGCCAACGCCGTGCCCAGCGGCCGGGTTGGATTGGTTTCGGCGTCGGGCAGCGGCTTGCAGCAGGTGATCTGCCTTCTGGCCGAATCGGGAGAGGGAATCTCCCACGCTTTGGGAGTGGGTGGCAGGGACCTGTCCGGTGAGGTGAACGGGGCGATGATGCTTGAAGGGTTAAGGGCCTTGGGTGAAGACTCGGCCACTGAAATCATCGTTCTTATCTCCAAGCCTCCCGCCCAATCCGCCCGAGCCCGGGTGCTGGAGGCCGCTTCCCAGTGTGGCAAGCCATACGTTATATCTTTCCTAGGAGAACAGGGAGAACACGGAAAACGGGCCAGCCGTGGAAACGTCCACATGGAAAATAATCTCGAAGGTACGGCCCTCCGGGTTCTGAAACTATTAGGCAAGGAGACGCCCGGCTGGGCATCTTTAGACGACAAAAATAGGAAACGGATCGAATCGATCATCGCCGGTTCGGACCCTGGACACCGGAGCATTCGGGGGCTTTATTCCGGGGGTACGTTGTGCTATGAGTCCTTGTTTATCCTGAGAGACCTGGGACATCTGGCCGGCTCGGGACTGGAACAGGAACCAGTTGGCGGCGATCTGCTGATAGATATGGGGGACGACCGCTATACCGTGGGACGTCCTCACCCGATGATCGACTTCCGATCCCGATGCGAAGCGTTGGTCCAAGCGGCAGCCGATCCTGAAGTGGGAGTTGTACTCTTGGACGTGATCCTGGGCTACGGCGCCCACCCCGACCCAGCCGCCGAACTGTCGCCCGCGATACTGGAAGCCCAAAAAATAGCTCGAAACGACGGCCGCCGATTGGCTTGTGTGGTGGCCCTGTGCGGCAGCCCCGATGATCCTCAGGATATGGACCAACAGGAGAAAACCCTGACCCACGCCGGAGCGTTGGTGGTACACAGCAACGCTTTGGCCGCCCGCATCGCCTCCGCCATCAGCCGCGGCGGCGCCGTCCCCTTGCCGGGAGGTGACACCCGTGGCTGAGAAAAGAGATTTGCTCGGCGGCCCTCCCGCCACCATCAACGTGGGATTGGAGGTCTTTGCCGACACCCTTCAGGAGTTGGGGTTCCCGGTGGTTCAGGTGGATTGGAGGCCCCCCGCCGGAGGGGACCATCGGCTGACAGACTTGCTAAGCCGCCTGGAGCGATCCAGTGATCCTAACGCCGAAGGAACTAACTGAGTTGCGAAATACCATCGAAGAGGCCAATCAGGCCGCGTTAAGTCACATGTATAATGCCGACCCCGTCCTTATTGACGTTGCTCCGGCGTCGGAAGTGATGCCCCAGCTAGGCGAAGGGATGCTGCTGCACGCCGGGCCGCCGGTCCAGTGGCCCGCGATGTGTAGCCCAATGCAAGGAGCGGTCGTCGGGGCGCTTCGATATCAAGGCTGGGCGGGCACCGGGGAGGAAGCGGCGGCTCTGGCTTCCAGCGGCTCGGTGTCTCTTCAACCCGCTCACGACTTCTCCGCCGTCGGTCCCATGACCGGCATATTTAGTCCCTCCATGCCCGTGTTCGTGGTGGAGAACCGGACACTGGGCAATCGGTCCTATTGCACGATCAACGAGGGATTGGGCAAGGTGATGCGGTTCGGGGCCAACGATGACTCGGTTATCGAGCGATTAAGATGGATCGAGAAAACCCTGGCGCCGGCGCTCAGAGAAGCGGTGCTCCGGGCCGGCGGTGTCGATCTGAGGCCTATCATGGCCCAGGCGTTGGCCATGGGGGACGAGATGCACCAGCGCAACGTGGCCGCCACGTCCCTCTTTTTTCGGGCCATCGCCCCTCACCTGGTGCGCGGCTCCTCGCAACAGTCAAGTCTGAGCGAGGTAACCGATTTTCTGGTAGGCAATGACCAGTTTTTCCTGAATCTGGCCATGGCCGCCGCGAAGTCGGCGATGGACGCCGCCGCGTCTGTAAATGGCTCTACCCTGATCACCGCAATGAGCAGAAACGGCACTAACTTCGGCATCAGGATCGGCGCCTTGGGCAACCGGTGGTTCACCGCACCGTCTCTGATGCCGGAAGGACTGTATTTCCCTGGGTTCACCAGCGACAACGCCAATCCTGACATGGGAGACAGCGCCATCCTGGAAACATTGGGGTTGGGCGCGTTCGCCATGGCCGGCTCCCCGGCAGTCGTCGGATTCGTCGGAGCGGGAACATATCGCGACGCCCTGAACTACACCCAGGAGATGGGTGAGATCACGCTGGGCCACCATCCCCACTTATCCATCCCCAACCTTGATTACCAGGGGGTACCTTCTGGCATCGACTTGCGAAAGGTGGTCGAGACGGGCATATCGCCCGCCATCAACACCGGGATCGCCCACAAAGAGGCCGGGGCGGGACAAGTGGGCGCGGGCATCGCCAGGGCGCCTCTGGAATGTTTCCACCAGGGTTTAGAGGCGTTGGTAAACGAAATGGAAAGTAGATAACCGGCGCACAGCGAACGGCATTTCCCCGTTCATGGTGAGCCTGTACAAACACAGCCCTACCCTTCGACAAGCTCAGAGTGAACGGTGATGAAGTGTCTCCCGTTCGTGGTGAGCTTGTCGAACCACGTCGCTGGGGACCTGAATAGGCTCTGAGGACTTGAGGAGGAATCGATGGATGTCATAAGGAAAAACTACCCGGAACTCCCGGCGCCCGGCGCACCCCATTACCAATCGGTACGGGTGGGGAACATGCTGTTTCTATCCGGGGCCACGGCCCGGGACACGGAGGCGGAGTACGGCGACATGGCCGCGCAGACCGATGTGATCCTAAAGCGGATAAAGTTGATCTTGGAGGCCGAGGGTGGGACCCTGGACAACATCGTTAAGATCACCAGTTTCGTGACGGAAATCTCCCACGAAGCCGGAGCGGCCACCCACCAGGTGCGCATGAAATACTTTGGGGACAACTTACCAGCCAGCACACGGGTCCAGGTCGCCGGGTTGGTGGAGCCGCATCTGAAGATAGAGATCGAGGCCACGGCTATATTGCCCGATTAGGGGCCGGCCTACCGCGAATTCTTAATCGGCGAGCAGCCTTGTCCTTCGACAGGCTCAGGACGAACGGTAATGGCGTCTTTCCCCGTTCGTGGTGAGCTTGTCGAACCACACCTTTCTGTGGATACCAGTGTTTGGTTCCCCGCCGTCCGCCAATCCCGTCAAAGCGCGACCAGCCCGCCGTAGGTATCGGGCCTTCGGTCACGGAAGAATTGCCAGGTTTCCCGTACCTCCCGGATCTCATCCAGGTCAAGGTCGGCTACGATCACTTCATCTTTGTCACGGGAGCCTTGGGCAACGATATGGCCTCGCGGGTTACAGAAGTAGGACCGCCCGTAGAATTCGCCCATGTCCCAAGGTTTTTCCCGCCCAACCCGGTTTATCGCGCCGACGAAATAACCGTTGGCCACCGCCGCTGCCGGTTGTTCCAACTCCCACAAATGGTCCGATAATCCGGCAACCGTTGCAGAGGGATTGAATACGATCTCCGCACCGTTCAGGCCCAACTCCCTAAAGCCCTCAGGGAAGTGCCGGTCGTAGCAGATGTAGACGCCGATCTTCCCGAGTTGGGTGGTGAATACCGGATAGCCGCAGTTGCCTGGCTTGAAGTAAAACTTCTCCCAAAAGCCGGGGGGAAGATGGGGGATGTGGTTTTTACGGTATTTCCCCAGGTAGGTCCCATCAGTATCCAGGACTGCCGCCGTGTTGTAATACACGCCGGGAATGGTCTCTTCGTAAACCGGCACCACCATCGCCATTCCGTGCTTCTTGGCCAGTTCCTGCATCAGTCCCACTGTGGGTCCGCCGGGAACGGCCTCGGCCATCGCGTACCATCTCTTGTCTTGCTCGGCACAGAAGTAGGGACCGTTGAAGATCTCCTGCAAACAGAGGACCTGCACTCCCTTACCGGCCGCCTCTTCGATGAGAGCGAGATGCTTCTCCAACATGTACTTCTTCGACCGGTCCACATCGTCGGCGGGTTCATCGCCCATCCCGGCCTGGATGAGCCCTGCTCGGACCACTCTAACCATGCCGCCTCCTGAAGATCTCCGATTGCGGGTTAGCGCAGAACGCCATGGGTCTAATCATTTTTCGAATGAGCACATAAAAGGAGAGATTGAAACCAACCGGCAGGTACCGCCTGGCGGGGCGACTAGCTCTTCGTCGCCAGGTTGACCAGAACGTAGAGCCCGGCCCCCAATACACCGCACATCGGGAAGGTCAACACCCAGGCGTACACGATACCTTTGGCCACGCCCCACCGTACTGCCGAGAGCCTCCGGGTGGACCCCATGCCCAGTATGGTGGAGGTAATAACATGGGTGGTGCTGACTGGGATGCCGATCCGGGTTGCCACTTCTATGACGGTGGCGGCGGCGCTTTCCGCGGCGAACCCATGAACCGGTCTCATGGTGATGATACGCACTCCCAGCGTGCGTATGACCCGTGACCCGCCAAAATAGGTGCCCAATGCCATAACGCTGGCCGACAGCAGAATCACCCAGAAGGGTATCTCGAAGGTTTCCAGATTGTAAGCCCCGCTTACAAAGAGGGCCAGGGTAATTATTCCCATGGTCTTTTGCGCGTCGTTAGAGCCGTGGCTGAAGGCCATCGCCGCCGCCGTCACGATCTGTAGCTTGCTGAAGATCGCCGTTACCATGGCCGGGCTTACGTGGCGGAACACCCAATAGATGGTCAGCATTATGGCGAACCCGCCGGTAAGTCCAAGTATGGGGGAAAAAGCCAGACCCAAGACGATCTTTAGGATGCCGGACCCCACCAAGACACCGGGGCCGCCATGATGGGCGATGCCTGCCCCCGCCACGCCGGCAATCAGACTATGGCTGCCGCTGACCGGCAAGCCCATCCGGCTGGCCAGAAATACCCATGTCGCGGCAGCGGCCACCCCGCCCATCACTACCACCAGCGTGACGGAATCAGGGTCGACGACTCCCTTGCCGACGGCTTTGGCGACTGCCGTCCCGGACAAAGCGCCCAGGAAGTTCATCCCACCGGCCATGGTGACGGCAACCAACGGGGACATCACCCGGGTGGATACCACGGTGGCAATGGCGTTTGCCGCGTCGTTGAACCCGTTCGCGAAATCGAAGGCAAGCGCGATCAAGATTACCGCGATCAGAAAGCTCAATGAAGTGGGATCAATCACGGGTCAGAACGGGCATCCGCACCTACCACGAAATATAATGAGATCAGATCAACCTCTTCGGCGGCAAATCCCTTACGGTTGGCCTGCGGGCAACAACTGAACCTTCCCATAAACCATTCCACGTAGTTCGGACCTGCCGCTCTTGTAGCGCCCGCCAAGACTAGGAGTGCTTCAGCACTATTCCTTCCAGGATATCGGCGGCGTCTTCCGCCCTATCAGTGGCCTGTTCAAGATCGTCGTAAATGTCCCGCCACTTCAAAATCATCATCACATCGAAGCCATTGCTGAACAGCTCGCCTTTAGCCCTGCTGTGTACGCCATCAGCTTCGTTTTCCAACCGGTTAATCTCAACCACTCGGGGCAGGATTTCTTTCAACATTGTGCCTCTGGTCGATAGCATAGCCACCGCCTGCTCCAGTTCATCGGCGCATTGAACGATGATGGAGGCCAATAGACGGGCAGACTCGGTGGGTTGTTCGATGTGATATTCCATGGTGTACTGAGCCGCCTCGTCCATGGCATCCACCACGTCATCCAAACTCCCGGCCAGGGCCAAGATGTCTTCCCGGTCGATCGGGGTCACGAAAGTCCGGTGTAGAGACCGGGTGATGTCATGAATGATCCGGTCTCCAAAATCTTCCAGATCCTTGATCTCCTGGACTTTGGCTTCAACATTCTCATAGTTTTCCATGAGATCCAGTAACCGGCGCGCTACCTGTTGGATGTTCATCGCGCTTTGATGCAGTAGGAAAAAGAAGGTGTTTTCTCTGGGCAAGAAAGAGAATTTTTGCCGCCAGACGTCAGGTATTGCAAGTCGCACAGTCAACCTCGCAGAGTTTTAGATAGTAGCGAGAGCGGAATAGGCAGGATCGGTGAAGAGAAAATATATAAGAAGAACGTGGGGTACGGCAGTTGACTAGGAGCATTGAGGGTGATGTCACATCTGATATTTTACACCCCCGTCACGTCCTTATGTAAAGGGGCGAGCAGTGATTTAGAAACACCCAGACTGCAGGCTACCCTCCGAATCCTCCTCCGAATCCGGCTTCACGGGCCGCCCATGCCCCTGCCACTCTGCCGCTGAATAGGGCGGGCCCCAGCATTGTCCCCTCCAGTCCGGCTTTGCCATTGATGTGGCCCCCGGCCATACCGGCCAGTTCCCCCGCCGCGAATAGTCCTTCGATTACACGGTAACTCTTGTCCACAACCTGACAGCGCAGGTCAGTTTTAACCCCGCCAAAATTCTTGCGGGCCAGGGGTCCGTAGTTCAGAGCATAGAAAGGCGCTTGCTCGATCTTCTGCCGCCCCGCCATTGGTCTGCCAAAGTCCGGGTCGTTTTCCAGGCCGCTGTCGATGTGGGAGTTGTAGCGGTCGATGGTGTCTTTGAGGGTGGCCACCGGCACGTCCATATCCTGGGCAAGCGCTTCCAATGTAAACCCGCGTTTGATGTAGGGCGAGACTTCCAGAAGTTCAGCCACCTTTTCGTAGTCCCGCACCGAGATGCCTTCTTGGTAGTAATATGGGTCGCTAACCACCACGTGCTCTCGCATGGCGCCATCGATGATTGCCCAACACTGGGCCGGTTCCTGGGCCATTATGGCCCTCGTCCCCGACCATCCACCGGTTAGCTCTTCGTTGTGGAACCGGTGCCCCTGCATGTTCACCCAAACCGCGTCTGCCATCCCTCTTATAACCAGGCCCCTCCTTTGGTTCGGGTCCCGGTGGTCGGGTATGGCGAAACTGTAGAACCACATGTCACCCATATGAGTCAGGATACCTCCCGCCTCTCGCACGATATGGTGGCCATCTCCCTTGGCCCCGACGTGGGAGCCTTCCAGGATCCGATGGTTTCTAAGATCGGGACGGTGCTCCATCACCATGTCCAAGTTTGACGCAAAACCGCCGGTTCCCATGACGATCGTTTTGGCGAAATACTCCTGGGACTCTCCCGTCTCCAGGTTCTCCGTCCGGACGCCAACCGCCCTTCCATCTTCCACGATTAGTTCTCGAACTGCGGTGGAAGTGATCCAAGACTCTATACCCCGGCTCAGAGCCGTGGCGTAAAGAGCGTGCCAAAGACCGCCGCCGCCCCCTTCGGGCCGGTGCCAACGAGGAACGCTGTTGCCCTCATTGGGGTTCACCCCAACCCAGTTGACCCCCCTTTCCTTGGCCCATTCATACAACTCCTGGCAGGACTGCTCCACATAGTAGCGGACCCACTCTTCGTCGGCCGAACCCTGACCCCAACTGATCCAATCGTCGAAAGCCAGGTCCGGACTGTCCTGGATTCCCTTCTCCCGCTGAAGCGGTGTATCCACGATGCAGCAACCTCCGCCGGAGATCGCGGCCGCGCCGCCTAGGTGGTCTTCCTTTTCCAAAACTATTACCTGGGCGCCGGCCTCCTTTGCCTCAATGCTGGCAGCTACGCCGACCGCACCAGATCCCACGACTAAAACGTCTGTCTGGATGACCTTCTCGGAACTCACTCTGGCGAACCCTCTAGAAAGATTTTATTGCGTAATAATATCTCGGCCAACGAGTATACCATCGGGACGGTCCGATTCGTCTCGCACCGGTCAGAAGCAACACGAGTCTCTTAACCGACGCCATTGAGACCCCGGCGCAAGACTTTGCCGGGAAGTTCGCCGGTATGCTCACCAGCCTCAATGACGACTTTTCCGTTAACAATTACCGTGGAGATGCCCTTGGCGTACTGGTGAGGATCGTCGTAGGAAGCCATTTCGCCGATTTGGGCCGGGTCGAACACCGTGATGTCAGCCCAGTTCCCTTCCAGTAACTTTCCCCGGTCGTACATCCTCAGAGCATCGGCCGATCCTCCCGTCATCTTGTGGATGGCCAGGGGCAGCGAGAGGATTCCAAGGTCACGGACATAGTGGCCCAAAACCCGGGCGAACGTCCCGTAGAACCGGGGATGGGGCCTGCCTTGACTGGTAATTCCATGGATAGCCAGAGAATTGCCGTCGGACCCTATCATCACCATCGGCGAGCGCAATATTTCCTGCACGTCATCTTCCGACATGGACGCAACCACGATCCGGGTATGTCCTTGGTCAGCCGCGAGAATTTCGCAAGCGGCCGTGAGCGGGTCACACTCACGCTCCGAGGCGGCCTCCTCTATGGTACGGCCGGCAATCTCCGGCTGGTTGGGAGAGATGGCGATGCGCACGGCGTCCCAAGACGCTACCCGGCCGAAATTGGTTAGTCCGTCGCGCTGGATATCCTGCCTCATACGCTCGATGGCTTGGGGGTCCACCAGCCGCTCCAGCATGGCCTCAATCCCGCCGGCCTGGACCCACAGAGGCAGCAGGTTGCGCAGAGGGTTGGTCCCGGCAGTGTAGGGATATTGATCGCAATGAACGTCTACTCCGCGTCCTCTGGCCGCGCCGATGCGCCCCAGCAGTTCCTCGGTCCGGCCCCAGTTATCCAAGCCGGAGAGTTTTATGTGGGCGATCTGAACCCGCACACCCGTGGTCTCGCCAACGGATATAGCTTCGTCTATGGCCTCGAGGACGTGATTCGCTTCGTCCCTGATATGGGATGCGTAGGTGGCGCCCCGTTGTTTCAGAATTCGAGCTAGGGAGGCGAGTTCGTCAAAATCGGCGTAGTTTCCCGGAGCAGTAAACAGCCCGCAAGACATCCCCAACGCTCCCGCATCCAACGCCTCTTCCAGGAGCGATTCCATCTTAGACAATTCTTGGGCGGTAGGAGCTCTATCTTCCATCCCCATCGTCATCAACCGTAGCGTGGCGTGGCCCACTTGCATAACGGTGTTCACCGACGTTTGGGGGAAGGTGTCCATATATTCGGCGAAGCTGGTCTCCCGGAAACTCAGCCAGGGCGCTCCGGCGGCTAGGAAGTCCTTTAGCTTGTCAGCTTGGCCGGGCAATACCGGCGCCGTGGAATATCCACAGTTGCCTACCACTTCAGTGGTTACCCCCTGCCGAATCTTACTTTCCGCCTGGGGATTAAGGGGAAGGGTGAAGTCGGAGTGGGTGTGAATATCGATGAACCCCGGCGCCACCACCTGACCCAATGCATCGATAACCCTCAAAGCCTCCCGGCCGGCACAATCCCCGATCGTCACGATCCGTCCGTCACTGACCGCCAAATCGGCCCGGCGAGCCGCCGCGCCGGTGCCGTCGATCACCTCTCCGCCTCGAATCAGCAGATCTTCCATTTAATCTGGTCCTCCATCGGCCCAACGACGAAATCGTTACGGGCCTGTCTAAGCCGGGTGATCCATGGGTTTTTACGTCTTCAGGCACAAACGCTTGCCAAACCTGGTTTTGTTATTCTACAATAGCAATAATGCCTTAACTGAAGTTGGGGCCCTTTTTTTGTAACGAGCGTTTGAACCAGACTCCAGGCCAAGGCTGATTGCCGCCGCGCCGAATCCAATCAGGTGGAAGATGGTAAGACCCAACTGGTACGCGGAACATCCCCAAGCTTGCACCTGCGTCCAGTGCCAGGAGAAGCGGACCTTTGCCACCCAAAACCCCAGCAAAATCGGCCGCAACGAGAGATGTCCCTGTGGCAGCGGCAGAAAATACAAAAGGTGTCACGGAAAGTAACCGCCCGTTCCCCATCCTAATTTTAGCGGCCTAAGCAAGCCGCCCTCCGGACTCCTTCTAGGCGACCTGCCCAATCAGCCGTCCGGCCAGGAATCCCAAGGCCACAGCGCCCAAACCCGCCACCAAGCTCCCGAAAAGATTCAGCAAGGCCATCAACACCGAGCCGTTCTGCGCCAACCGGAAGCTGTCCCACATCAACGTGGCGAACGTCGTATAGCTGCTGATGAATCCCACGGCGAGAAGGAGCTGCAATCCGGTTGGGTACGATGTCCTGGTCAACCAGAATGACAGCAACAACCCCAACGCAAAGCTCCCAGATACGTTCACCGTCAGAAGACCGATCTGGCCGGTCAAACCGATGCGCAGAGCAAGTTGTTGCAGCATATAACGGGTCAGCGCGCCACTGGCGCCACCCAGCATCACCAAACCGGCTTCTTTCAACTCATACCCTTCCATTGGCGGATATCCGAGGATACGGAACGGTGTTTCAACAGGGTGAACGATATCACAATTGGGCTTGACCTGGGCGCTCGCCGGGATGACTGGTGACTGCCTGTGGTCTATACTTGACCGATAGCTTCAGAATTGAAAAGGACGGGCCGATAATGGTAGAAGCTGACAACAAGATATTGCTGGACTGGGACGCTTTGGAAGTGGGGGAGACGTTCGAAAAATACGAGTATGTTTTGACCCAAGGGATGATTGATACATATCGAAAAGGGGTCATGGACCCCGAAGCCGGCTTCCCCACCATCGCTCATAAAGTGGACGTTAAACAGTACAACGCCAAGTACCGGGACAACGGATCGGTCAACGCCAGATGCGCCTTCTATTGCTACGGCCCTCCCATTGCCGGTAAGAAGATAACCGTTAGGGCGTGGATCACAGACAAATACTTGAGAAGGGGCAAGAACTACATCGTGACGGAAGCGGTTTCCGTGGATGAAGATGGACGGTTGATCGACCGGGTCATCACCCATGAACTGAAGCAACCGTCAGAGGTAGGCAAAAAATGGGGGGGCTAAACCGAAATTACCAGATAGACGACGATATCACGCCGATCGTTAAGGAAATGACTCAAGAGGCCATCAATCTCTTTGAGGGAAGCGCCGGTGAATCCGGTCCGTCTCAATTTACCGACGAAGCCACCGCCAGAGAGGTTCTCGGCACCGAAGGCACCGTTGCTTCGGGCCGAATGTCACTGACCTTTGCCATCGAGATGCTGAGGAGATATTTTGGGGCCGACGTGTTCAATCACAGCGGAATGGTTGACCTGAGGTTTCTGAGGCCGGTTCGCCCCGGAGACACCATCACCTTCTCCGGCAAGATTTCCGGGATATCCCGGGAGGCGAACGGCAGCAAGATCTCGGTGGCGATCACGGCACAGAACCAGAAAGGCGACACAACAGGCGTGGGGCAGGGCAGCGCCATCGTACCCAACGCCTATTTGCCGCCCGAGGATTAATTCTCCTGAGTCTGAGAAGAACCCGCTAGTTGCCTATCCAGCCGGCCTCCGACATGTCCAACACTACTCCGTTGGGCCCGCTGATCTTGACCTCGGCATTGCTGTAAGCTCTGCCCGGAGGCGCTCCACCGCCGGTACTTGCCCCTGAGGCAACGGCCTTGGCGGGCGAGAGCATCTTTGCCCCAATCTTCAGCGCCTTTTCCGAATATTCTTCCACATCGTCCACCACGAAGCCGATGTGGTGGATCCCTTCAAAACCGCCCCCGCCTTCGCCCACGTCGGCGTCGCCCTCGGATTTACAGCTTCGGATAGTCAAGTTCATCTCGCCGTCGCTGAGGTACACGTGGCTGTCGCCACTGCGGCCGACCTCTTCCATACCGAACAGTTCCATGTAAAAGGCGGCGACTTTTTGCGGGTCTTTAGCAGTCATCGCGATGTGTTTGATCTTTGGCATAACTCCTCCTCGATTGAATCACCCCGTGCTGCCGTGTACAACAATGGGACTAATTCGTATCTGATGCAGCCTGATTGTAGCCAGCCGGAAAGCAGGCGTCAACATCTATCGTCCGATCGTGTTATAGAGATGGCAATCTTGCTCCAACGGAGCTGCGAGGCCGCTCGGAAAGTAATTAAAACGACCAAAAATTCCCGAAACGTAGCGGCATTCGGCAAGTTAGAACAGGCCTACCATACTGCTAACCGAGCTTGACTGGGCCTTTTAGTCTGAAATATACTAGGCGCATCGCGGATAAGCGCAAATTAGCTTGTTTCAAAAGACCTAGATCGATCAACAAACCGAGGTAAGAAAATTCAGATGAAGCGTGTTCTTAGAGCGATTCCTGTTTATCTACTAATATCGATAGTCACCTTTGCTTTCGTCGCTTGCGCCGGAGCGGCGGGTTTTCAGGGTGTACCCGGCGACCCAGGTCTACCCGGAAATCCCGGCAGCGCCGGTAAACCCGGCGACCCAGGTCTACCCGGAAATCCCGGCAGCGCCGGTAAACCCGGACTACCGGGCCTCCCCGGCGTCGATGGCCCCGCAGGCTCTCAAGGGGCGCGTGGACCCCAGGGCGAGCAAGGATCTCCCGGTCCAACCGGCGCTTCTGGGGCTCCCATCTCCGCATATCCCGCAGCGATAATGTTATCCCCCAACGAGGTTGAAGAAGGACGTCCCAGAATAAACGTCATCGGCTCAGGCTGGCAAAACGAAGAGGCCGTGACCGTTGAGGTGTACGGGCCGGACGATTACCACGTCTTCATTGGCGGTGCTGTAGCCGACAGCTCTGGGACTTTCAAAGTTGAAATCAGGCCTCGAAAACGGGAGAGGGAAGGCGGCCCGCTGAAGCCGGGGCTGCACGGGGTAGTCGTTCTGGGGAGCAAGAACGGAGGGGCCAGCGCCCCGCTCAATGTCACTGCCAAGCCTGAGGGCTAAAGGAAGGCGCGTCTGAGAAAGCTAGGGCAATCTAGCTGCCTTACAATATCGGCCCTTCATAAGTTGCTTTAACGAATCAGCCACCCGTCCCAATGACGGGTGGCTGATTTTATGCCCTCGGTTAACGATCCATCCCCACGCTGCAAACCATCAGTTAGGCGATTGTCGTTCCGGCCTCGGGGAGCGATCCGGATATGAGGAGACACCAGCCCCACCCGAGATTTCTCGGCACTACGGTCCTCGGAATCATTCATGCAGGCTGGCGCCCGCACGACAGCCCACGAAAATGGGAGACTCGTGTCACTCCCATCCTTCGGGGGAAGGAGAGGAGTCTCATGCCTGGCTGTAGCGGTCACCTGAGATTTCCCGACTCTGCCACGAACTCGCGACGAAGTCAGGGCCTCGCCTCCCTTCAGCGGAAGGGCTGGTGCTGGAATGACAAAGTGTGCGGCTGAAGGTTGGCAATTCTATTTTCGGAGCAATGACGTGGCGTCGGACGCGGCAACGTTGTACGGCATCGGCGTTGCAGGTATGGCCAAGCCCGAAGCCGGTGTGAAGGGCTCATGGTATGGGCGTCCGCAAATCCGGCCTGATAGGTCAACAGGTAAGGGCAGGCGCAAAGAGGGGAGTGAAGGCCGCAGGCCAAAGAAAAAGGCCGCCCGCTTGCGCGGGCGGCCCGAATTTCCGTGATTGATCTGGCGGTTGCTACTTATCCAACCACACCTGTTCCAAACGCCGCGCCTGGGAATACTGGCCGGAGAAGTGCTCGTCCGGAACGTTCTTTACGTAGTTCCAGTAAACCGGGAAACGTGCCGGCCAGAACAATGGCAGGTAAGGCAAGTCGTCGTAGAAGAGATCAAGGGTCGTCTTAGTCAAGGTCTTCAACGTAGGAATGTCCGAGGTGATGCGCATCTGGCGCATCAGATCGTCCAGAGTTTCGTTGCAGTAACCGATGATGTTCTCTACGGGGGCCTCACCGCAGAAAGTCGCTTCGTCGAGCCAGTCGAAGGGGTGATCAACCCGCGCGGAGCCCGAGGAGCCAGCCTCGAAGAGCCAGTCTGCCGAGTTATGCTTCTCTACCCAAGCGCCGCTTTCCTGGACATCCAGCGTCAGCCGGATGTTCAAAGTGTCCCGCAGCAAGAACTCTACCAATGGGCACAGAGCATCCCGGTACTCGGAGGTGTCGCGGCACAGGGCTTTAACTTCAAAGCCGTCGGGGAATCCGGCCTCGGCCATCAGAGTCTTGGCCTTGGCAAGCTCGGCCTCCTTGCCAGGACCGGGTAGGGCAAAGCCAGGTCTAGTGGCCAAGTCGTCACGAGTCGTCACACCGAAGGTCTTTGAGGGCATATAGTCGCCCATTATGCAGTTCTCAAGAGCAGTGCAGATATCGTCTCGATTAATGGCCAAGTTGATAGCCTGGCGTACCCGTTTGTCCTGCCAGGGGCCCTCTTCCCGCCAGTTCCACTTTAGGCCCCGGAGCACCGGGTGTTGGCCGGGATAAAAAGTGATTTCGCCAGGGTGGCGATCAGCCACAACTTGCAGGTTTGCGGCATATAAGCCATGGCTGCTACCCATCAGTATTATGTCTATCCGGCCGGCTTCGAAAGCCGCCAACTTGGCCGCCACATCCCGGATGATAAAGGTTTCGATTCCGTCCAGGTAGGGCAGTCCATCTTTGAAGTACTGGTCATGCCGGCTATACTCGAGCTTCTCGCCCACTAGGTGGTCCGTCAGACGGAATGGGCCGGTTCCAACGGGATTATCCAACGAGCCTATTTCATCGTAGTCGACCTCGGTGTACATCATTGGCTCTTGCAAGCCCATGTTGGCCAGGAACAATCCATCGGGCTGAGCCAGATTTACGATGAGTGTCGATTCGTCAGGGGTTTCAAGGGATTCGAGGAGGCTGACACCCCCGACACTGACCCGTTCATGGGGAGGCCGGTTCTCGGTCTCCGAGGCCAATGTTTCCAACGTGAACTTTGCATCGGACGACGTCCATGGGTTCCCGTTGTGGTTGATCACACCCGATGCTAGGTTAAAGGTAAATGTCTTGCCGTCAGCGCTTACGTCCCAGGACTCGGCCAAGTCGGGCCCAAGGTTCACAAAGTCGGGGTTCTGCAAGGCGAGTAATTGATTGAAGATGGGCGCTGATGCTGTAGTCTCGTCCGTGGCGGAACGCACGTCCATCCTGAAGTGAAGAGGGCTGCGCCGGTGGGCCTGCCTGAGGACGCCCCCTCTCTTGATGACATCTGTGGGCACGGCTACCAAAGTGGGTTTTGCCGTGTCCGGAGCCTGGGCGCCGGTCTGGAAGCCGCCCGCCGAAGTATCGGATGCAGAAGCCTTCCTCTCAGGAGCTACCGGCTGGGCGGGGTCCGCCGCTGCTGCTGCCGCCGCCGGCTGCTGGGGCGCGGATTTCCCTTGAGGCGCCGCTTGTTGCTCTGAAGCCCCGCAAGCAATGACCAGTGTCAAGCTCGCTACGATTGCTCCGAGGAACGCAATCCGTCTCGCATAATTACGAATCATGCCTATTTACCTCTCTAAAAAATCGAGCCTATGCCGTTACATCCTCGAGCGCACGATTCATAGGTCAATAGACATGCTATTCGAGGCTATAACGTTGCAAGAATAAGTGTCCTGGTAGCTACATGTCAATCCCTTGTGGCTGGTGGACAATCAAGTCCACGTCACCGCATGCAGCAGTCTGACAATTCTCTATGGTCCACTCCGGTGGAGAGTTTAGCCTTTTACGGGAAGTCGCCAGAAGTTGCACGCTCTTAACAAGTCCATGACAGGGTCATTATCAAACTGTGAATCACTCATAGGCAAGCGCCCTTCAACTGCGCTTTAGCAGATACGCCGCTTGTTAGGTCGATACGTTCGGACGAAGTCTTTGGATCCTTGCCACAGTCCGCGAAATTCGTGGTAAAGTTATACTGAACCCACATACCCGACATACCCCAATCTCTCCTGGGAAGGGCCGGGTAAGGGAGCGGAACTGTGCGTAAATATGCGGCCCAACGGCTGGCGCTAGGGATTCCCACCATTCTTGGTGCGGCTATCCTCATCTTCGTCATCATGCGTGTGGTGCCCGGTGACGTGGCCGTATTGATCGCCATCGGGGGTTCCGAAGGGGAAGAACAGATCAGCGCCGCGGCGATTGAAAAGATGCGCGACACCCTGGGTCTAAACGAGCCCCTGCACATGCAATTCGCGTACTGGATGTGGGACCTGGCCCACTGGGACCTTGGCCAGTCGCTGTGGACCAGGCAGCCGGTCAAAGAGTTGCTGGTCCGCCGTTACCCCCTGACATTACAACTCTCGGCCATGGCCCTTCTACTTTCGTGGCTCATCGCCATCCCCATCGGGATATTAACCGCCGTTAAGCAGGACACTCCGCTGGATTACATACCCCGTTTTCTGAGCATCATCGGGCTGGCTATTCCAAACTTCTGGCTTGGCATCCTGGTCATGACCTACCTGGCGGCAATATTAGGGTGGGTACCTGCGCTGACTTATTCCGTGCCATGGAAAGACCCGGTGGAGAATTTCTCCCAACTCATGCTTCCGGCCGTGGTGTTAGGGACCGCCCTGGCGGCTCTTCAAACACGGATGACGCGGACGACAATGTTAGAAGTCCTGAGAGAGGACTATATTCGAACGGCCAACGCCAAAGGTCTAAGTAGCAAGGCCGTCTTGTGGCAGCATGCCCTTAAGAATGCGGCTATTCCCGTGATTACGATCTCCGGGGCTCAGCTAGGCGGGCTTATCAGTGGATCCTTGGTGACCGAAGTGGTTTTTAACCTTCCCGGATTGGGGGCGGCTACTGTAGACGCGGTTCGACTGCGCGATTATCCGGTGATTCAGACCCTCATTCTCTTTATAACCGTGGCCCATATTATCGTGAACCTGGGCGTAGACCTCCTGTATGGGTTCTTAGACCCCCGGATCAGGTTTGCTTAAATACTTGCACCTCCCGGTGAATCAATGGAAATAGAGCCAAGCGCGCCTTCAACACAACACATACTTAATCAGCGCGGAGCCAGGTGGCAATATCAACGAGCCTGGTTAAGAAGATTCGTTGTCTACAAACCCCTGGGCGCTGTTGGGGCCTTGGTTGTGGCGTTGATGTTATTCCTCAGTATCTTCGGCTCTTTCTTAACTCCCTATAACCCCATCGACATGGACTTTCTAGCCCGATTGGAGAGTCCCAATCTCAGACACCCCTTAGGAACCGACCTATTTGGCCGTGACGTGCTAAGCAATATCATCGGCGGGGCCAAGATATCGATATACGTGGGTTTCGTCTCCGTGATTCTCGGCACTGGATTCGGAGCGGTCTGGGGCCTAACCAGCGGCTATGCGGGTGGCAAGTTCGATATGTATAGCCAGCGCCTCATTGACATCTTGCAAAGCATACCGACCTTGGCCCTAGCCTTGGTGATCGTGGCTTCATTGGGCTCCGGTCTGAACAACATTATCATCGCCATCAGCATCGGACTCATTGCCACTTCGGCACGGGTAGTGCGGGCATCGGCGATCTCCATAAGGAACATGGACTACATCGCCGCGGCAATCTCCACGGGAGCCGGCTGGCGCCGCATAGTATTCAGGCACGTACTGCCTAATTCCTTGCCGCCCTACCTGGTCGTCGCCACCGCCGGCTTGGGCATAGCTATCTTGCAGGAGGCGTCCCTAAGCTTCTTGGGAGTTGGCGTGCCGCCGCCCCATCCATCATGGGGCCGGATGTTGTCAGGTATGGGCCGGGATTATTTGACTATTGCCCCGTGGTTGTCCCTGGCCCCCGGGATAGCGATCGTGGTAGTCGTGCTGGCGTTCAACCTTGTTGGAGACGCCTTCCGGGACATGTTTGACCCCCGCCTTAGGGGATCGGGCCGCCGCTAAGCTCGCCCATCGCCTTGCGGTTCTTCGCATATTAAACGCGCCTTGATGTTAGGTCTGGTTACAGGCTTAACAAGGGCCGCAGGTCTCGGCCGCTCTTCAAAGACTCCAAGTCCCAGATCGCGGCGATGAGCCGGTCCGTCCTCTCTTGGCCAAGAACTCCGGTTAACAGATCCCTTTCCTTAACTTCCACTTCCTCGGTGGTCAACGGGCTCTCCATAGCTCCCCTAACCACCACGACATGGTTGCGGAATTCCCGGCCGTCTTTGGTGGTGAACTCTATGACTCCTTGGCGCGGACTTTCGGCAGTGACTAGGGAAGGGTCCGCCCGCACTTCGATGCGGTTGATAATCTCGACAACTTTGGGTTCATTCATGCGTTGCACGTCATGCCCTGCTTCGAAGGTCAAGTCACCGTCTAGCAATGAAACGGCCAACAGATACCGCATGTTGATATCCGGCATGGACTGCTCGGCTCCGGTCAGACGATTCTCTCCGTTGGCGGTAACCGCCACCATGTGTTCAAAATCATCGGGCCCAACTCCGTGCTCCCGCATGATGTTCAGCAAGGCGTCCACCGGAGCTTGGATAGGGGAGCCGACGCAGTAACGCTTGATGTTCGTCAGCATCACCTCATAACGGCTGCCCAGTTAGTTCAGCAGGGCCGCCCGGTCATGATTGACGGTGTACTGTCGAAGAGGTTGTTGAAACCTTCGAAGACGTCCCATCCTCCGGTGAATCCGGCCTCCACCATGGTCGCCGAGGTCACACCGCTGCGGGCCGGCATTCCGGCGAAGTCGAAAGCCTTCTCGATGTGGTCGACGTCGGTTTGCCAAGATGTTATGCCCGAGGCCTGCTGGGAGGTATAGGACAGAAGGTGCCGGATCTGGACCGGGTTCAGGTCGGTGCAGCTGCTGGCCGCCGCCGCCGCGCCGAAGACCCCGCCCATGGCATGGCTGGCGAAACCTCGCCCACGGTCGCCCTCGAAGGGGTCCTTGGGGCGTAACGCCCGCATCACCCGGCTGCCCACGTCGTAGCCCAGCACTACCGACTTGAGCAAGGTTTCGCCACTGCAATCATTCTTCTCCCCCATCGGCAGGGCCGCCGGCACCACGGCGCAACCTGGATGGGTCCCCGAGGGTGCATGGGAATCGTCGGTTTCATCGGCGTGGGCTAGGATGCCATTGGCCAAAGCGGCGGAAACGGCGTTGGTTATCACGGAGGAACCGACGACTTGCGCTTGCGGCGTTCCACCCTGCATCTCGGCATATTTGATGGCCAACCGGCTAGGCTCCAGCGTCGTTCCGGACACCATCGGCGCGATGGTGTCCAGGATATGGTGTTTGGCCTATAGCGCCACGTCGGCGGGCACCGGCGCGCGGCGGGATTCGACCATGTAATCGCTCAATATTCCGATGATGCTCTCGTCAGAAGACTGCTGGGCGGCCATTTTCAACCTCTCTTAAATATCGGTCCGGAGCACCCGGCCAACGGACAGCCGGTACAGTGGCGCAGTATATCATGTGATTGAGCCTGGCAGATGGCATTTGAGGCTAGAAATCCGCCTATGACGCCTACGATGGGTGGTATACTGGTGCCGTTGCCCGGCCTTGCCTGGCAGCTATGAAGGCCAAGGCTAACCCAGAACCCGTCAGGAGCGAGAATGGACACAGGCCTTAAGGGAAAGACGGTGCTCATCACGGGAGCGACTCGCAACCACGGCAGGGCCAGCGCGATCGCGTTCGCTGAAGAGGGCGCCAACCTGCTGTTATGCACCCGTAGCAGCATGGATATGCTGGAAGAAACCGCCCGATTGGCTTCCAAGAGCGGAGTGCGGGTGGTAACGGGCGCTTGCGATGTTACCGACGAGACTCAGGTCGATGCTTTCGTGCAGATGGGACTAACCGAGTTCGGGCACATAGACGTACTGGTCAACAACGCCGCATGGCGGGCCAGAGGCGATCTGCTGTCCATCGACGAAGACCTGTGGCAAACGGCCCTGGGGGTCAACCTCCACGCCCCATTCCTTACTAGCAAAGCGGTCCTTCCCAACATGGTCCGGAATAATTGGGGAAGGATCATCAACTATTCAGGCATCTCTCCCTTCCGGGGGGCGTCGGGACAAGGGACCCTGAAGATGGCGACCGAGGGGCTGACCCGGGCCATCGCCCAGGAATACGGCCGCTACAACATTACGGCCAACTGCATCGGTCCGGGAAGCATCGCGGTAGCCCGGACCCCTGGGCAGGAGACGGGGCCCAACGAAGGTCATGGATCGTTAAACATCCCAGTTCCTCGCCAGGGCACTGTGGAAGAGTGCTCGGCGGCGGTAGTTTTCCTGGCCAGCGAGCAGGCGTCGTACATAACCGGCCAGAACTACCTGGTGAACGGTGGGGCCTACTTCCATTAAGACATCGAGCCGAAAATTGTTAACGCGCCGCGATCTAACACGGCGGGATGGTTCAAGTACCGAGGAGCAACTTACGTAGATGAACACTGGACTTGAAGGAAAAACCGTACTGGTCGTAGAGTCAGTGAATCACTTCGGCAGGCCCACGGCGGTGGCGTTCGCCAAAGAGGGAGCCAATCTGGTTCTGGCCTCAGCTCAAAGCAGCGAAGCTTTAGAGGAAACGGCCCGCCAGGTTTCAGACCAGGGTGTGCGGGTGATTACCGGCGCCTGCGCCACCGGCAACAGTTCCCAGTTGAGCGAACTGGCTCAGCGGGGAGTAGCAGAGTTCGGCCACCTGGACGTGCTGGTGAACAACACGATGCTTCCGGTGGCTCCTGAATCTTTTAGCGAGTTAACTTTCAACAGCTGGAAACAAAAGATAGAGACTGAACTCCAGGGCTCTTTCTTCATCTGCCAGAGAATCGTGCCCTTGATGGTGGAAAACAATTGGGGCCGGGTCATCAACTTCAGCGGCCTGGCGGCGTTCCAGGGTTCCGACGCCGGGTCCAGCGCCTCGGAATATGGCATAATCGGTCTTACCAGGGGAATAGCCAGGGAATACGGGAAACACAACATCACCGCAAACTGCATCTGTCCGGGCGGAGCGCAGGCCCCCGGAGAATCGGACGCCCAGGTGTACCCTCCCAGCGACAGTGACCCGATGCCCAGGTGGGGCAAACCGGAAGAGATCGCATACCTGGCCGTAACCATCGCCGCCCAGGACGCGGGCTATCTCACCGGTCAGTGTTTGATGGCCAATGGCGGAAAGTACCTTCTCTAGCCGTTAGCAGTCCCCACCTTCGACCCCCACCAACTCTCTCTGCTCGAAGCCGGTAGCTGCCTGCTGCAACCCAGCCCCTTTGGTTGGCGGATGATTCGAGCCGTATGCGCCCCCAAGACGCTGGAAATCCCGAGACCGCTGGGCCAGGTGGCGGCGGAAGTATATGACCACCGTGTCGAGCGTGCTCAGCTTCTGGGGAAGATCGTACCTCAGCCGGTCTTTCTGGAAGGTGACCAGGTCTTCCCACTCGTTTATCCGGGTAATGGTATTGGGCTTGCGCCACAAGTGGTACCACAGCTTCTTGTAGGCTTTCCCCAGCATCGTCTTAGGCTCACGCCCGATTGTGTAAGTCCACACCCGGCAGGTCTCCAGGGTAACGGGGACCATCCAACGCATGTGCAAACTGATCGCCGGTTTCTCGCTGCCACTGCCAGTGCGGATCTTGGAAGGCAACTCTACTCCGTGAGAGAAGCTGGGTATTCCCAACAGGCTGGCGCCGTCAGCGCCCATCAGGGAGAATGTTTTGCGCACGCGCTTGGGCAGGAACATATACCACCGTTTACGCGGCCAACTGGCGTTAACTCCCGGATGGAAGTCTTCCCCATAAGCGACGTTGACCGGATTGCTGCAAACCCGTTTCTCGTCCTCGTGGACGATTTTTATGCCGCCGTAGTTGGCAACCCTGGGCCTGAAGAAGGGAAGCTCCTTGCTGAGCAATCCGTGGAACTTGAACTTCCATGGCTGGGTCCAACCACCCATGTAGTTAAAGGTCTTACGGTGCAGATAGGCTTCGTGGTAGTCGATGCCCTGGTTCACCGGCTCAGTCCAGTTGGCATCCCAAACGCTTACGTGTTTGTAGCTGTGGTTGCGGGAGTCCACGATCTCCGGCGGCAGGTCTTCCGCCAAGGGCACCGGTTCGGTTTCTCCCATCCAGACGTACACGACGCCATCGTGTTCATCAGTGGGGTAGGACCTGCCCTTCATCTTGCCCACAACCGGTGTATTCGGGCTGTCGATCAGGCCCGCGACACACTCACCCTCTCCGTTGAAGGTGTATCCGTGGTATTCGCAAGTGATGGTGCCAGGGAAAAGGGATTCACCCTGGGACAGCCGGGCGCTACGGTGCGGGCACCAGTCGAATAAGGCGTAGACCTTGTCCGCCTTGCCCCGGAAGAACACGATGTCTTCTCCGAGCATTTTCACGAACACCGGCTTCTTGGTGCCGACGTACTTCCTAAACACGGCGGGATACCAATACTCCCGGAACCCCATGGGAGGCACGTAGTCAAAGGGTCCGATCTGAGACGCCCCCTGCGCCTCGCGCCACGCCTTCTCGGCATCGTGGGCCAAGGGCGAGCCGTCAATGGTGCGGCCATTGGTTGCATTGGTCCCGTTGCTGCCGTTGGCGCCGGTCCGGGTACCTAACTCCACCATCTCTTACCCTCCTGGCAGGTGTCACCGGGTTGATCTGCTGTTGCCATATAATTTCCAACTAATTGGCGATAGGATACTCTCACAGCCTGCCCCTTGCAAGGACTGATTCCACCAACGGTCGCCGACGCGGCGACGAATAGTTTAGCGGCATCGATTCATTTCTCTTCGGATACCGCACATTCTTTTGTCAAACCAAATCCGTAAATATCCCTACCGCGACCTCGTTTCCCAGAGACGCCCATA
>Ga0208391_1000015_pt1 | contig 68182 bp, 85 predicted proteins | sample Knorr_S23_td_Bot_FD_185612 | JGI IMG/M metagenome (GOLD analysis project Ga0208391, IMG submission 185612) | Marine microbial communities from Southern Atlantic Ocean transect - Knorr_S23_td_Bottom_ad_3770_LV_A (SPAdes) (version 2) | ecosystem: Environmental > Aquatic > Marine > Oceanic | place... | reverse complement strand
ATTTGGATATGGAATATCTTTGATCCTACTAAATCTTGGAATGTATCTTGGACTTCCAGCAATTGTAATAATTGGAATTAAGAAAAGAAAATAATTTTTTTTTACCAAACGTCATCTACTTCATCAAGTAACTTGTATTCTTTTTCAGTCTCACGTTTTATGAGTTTTAATCGTGAGATATCCCTATCAAAGAATAAATCTATTATCCAATCAAGTAACACGCGTATTTTTTTATCAAATGTTGGAATTTTTGAAAGATATACATTTCTCCAAATTAACCAAGCTAAGAATCCTGAAATATTTACTCCCAAAAATGTTGCAATTCCAGATCTTTTTCCAATAATTGCCATTTGTCCTTTAGAATGATAAACAAATTTTTCTTTTTGAGAATTTTGAATTAATGAAATTAAATTTTTTGCAGCAGTTTTTGCTTGTGCTTCTGCAATTTGTGCAGTTGGGGGAAATGGTCTATTTGTTATAGGATCAACAAATAATGCACAATCCCCTACCGCAAACACACCTGGAAAATTTACAACTTCAAGAAAATCATTTACAATTAGTTTACCTTTTTCAGTTTTGAACATTGATCTTTTAATTGTATTAACTGGTGTAACTCCTGCAGTCCAAATCAAAGTTTTTGTAATAATTGAATTAATTTCAGATTGATCAATTGAATCTTTTGGAGTTTCATCTAATGATTTTATTGTAACTTCATTTCCATCAAAACTTGTAACTGCTTTTTTTAATCTGATGTCAATTCCTTTTTCTATCAATTTTTCTTTTGCAAAATTTGCTAATTTTTTATTAAACCCAGGTAAAATTTCTCCCATTGCTTCTAATACAATTACTTTAAGATCTTTTTTGTGAATTGTAGGATAATATTTTCGTGCATCTAAAAGTAAATCCATTAATTCTCCTGCAGTTTCAATTCCTGCAAAACCTCCACCAACTACAACAAAATTCAAAAAACTTTTTCTAAGAATTGGATTAGTTTCATTTTCTGCTTGTTCGAGCATATCAATTACTCTATTTCTTAACATTACAGCATCGTTGAGTGTTTTCATAGTGTAAGCATTTTTTTCAACATCAGCCATACCAAAAAAATTAGTTTCACTACCTAATGCAACTACTAAAAAATCATAATGTATTGAAATACTTCTTTTATCTCTAGTTCCCCATATTGTAACTAATTTTCCATATGGATCAATATTTTTAATTCTACCTTCATAGAATTTTGTTTTTTTACAAATTGTTCTAATTGGAAAAACGATGTGCCTAGTTTCAATCATTCCTGAAGCTACCTGTGGTAACATTGGAGTAAATAATAGGAAATTATCTTCTCCAATCATTACTAATTCAATTCCAGGATCTTTTCCAAATTTGGATTCTAATTGCCTAGTACATTCTACTGCTGCAAATCCACTCCCTAAAACTACAATTTTTTTCTTATTTTTGACCAATTTTATCTAATCTCAATATTTAGAGAATATATGCTATAAGAATAATTTTATAATAATTACTTTCTCTCTCAAGTTCTCATAATATCTGAATGTAAAATTTCATAAGCTCTTGATGAATCTCTTTCATTTAGAATTATTGTAATGTTATCCTGACTGAAAAATGCATTAACTAATTCTACACCGTTAGTATGTAATACTTCTGCAACATATGATACCACGTCTGATTGATTTTGTGAACTAGGTATTGAAATTCTAATTTTTGCAAGACCCGTACTAAACATATCTTTTCTTTCTGAAATACTATTGAAAATTTGTCTAATGTCTTCCATATCTTCTGTAAGAAATCTAAATGAATCAGAAAGTCTAAAAAATTCATAATTATTAGTTATTTTAGAGAATTTATCTAGAATTGCCATTGGATCCATTTGATTTGAATCCTTTATTGAAAATCTAACATCCATTATTCTATCTGTTAAAACTAATCTAGCATTTTTTAAAACTGATTCTTCTTTAATTTCTTCTTTAACTTCAAATGAATCTGCATATCTTTTGATAGCAACTACTATGGTATTGAGATTTACAGAATTTCCTAAAATTTTTTCTATTTCTGATTGAATTTTTACTGCTAATGCTGTATAATTAATCAAATCCATTTTCATACAATCGTAAATTGAACGATTTCTTGTGATTATTTCTCTTACAACTTCTGGAACAGATATCATTGATCTCATTAAGATTATTATATTATGTCAATTATAATAGGATTATGTAATAAATCAAAGAAATATCAATAATCTTTATATAATGTCATATATATTACATATAGTAGATAAATATGACAAACTTCTTTGATAGTGAATTTGATGGAATCTTCAAAAAAATGTCAAGCTCTTTTTTCAATATAGATGACGTTTTTGAGGAATTCAGGGGAAATGGTTCTGAATCCGGTCCATATTATTACGGTTATACAATGACCGTTGGTCCTGATGGAAAACCTGTTGTAAACGAATATGGAAATGCCAAACCAGGCCTTGTTCCAACTTCTGATACACGAGAACCACTCGTTGACACAATTGTTGATGAAAAAGAAAAAGTAGTAAAACTCATAGCTGAAATACCAGGAGTTGAAAAATCTGATGTCAAAATTGTTGTTGAAAATAAGACAGTTGATCTTTCAGCAGAACATGATGAAAAAAAATATCATGTAAAAGTTACTCTCCAACATAAAGTTGATGAAAACTCTGCAAAAGCTTCTTACAAAAATGGAGTTTTGCAAATCATCTTCAAATTAGCTGAAGAGGAAAAACCAAAAGGTAAAACGGTGGAGGTTGAATAACCCCCTCTTTATTTTTGAGGTAATGATATGAATGAGATAATTTTAAAAATTGAAGAAAGTCCACAACAACATATTGGAAGAGGTAGAGCTATAATTGATCCTAAAATTATTGAGGATCAAAAATGGAATACCGGACAAATATTAGAAATTACATACAACAAAAAAACACATGTAAAACTTTGGCCCGGTGCACCTGAAGAATATGGTACAGGTATTATCAAAATAGATGGAATGACAAGACAAAATATTGGAGCTGGAATTGGTGATAAAATTTCACTAAAAACAGTTGAAGTTGTAAATGCTGAACAAATTATTTTGTCTCCAACTGAAAAAATTGCTGCAGACGGATTACAAGACTATATGATTTACAACTATCTTAATCATGTATTTACAACAGGAGATTCAGTGTCTCTTAACACACAGATGGGTGGTAGAGTTCAGTTTATTGTAACAAGTACTAAACCATCAAAACCTGTTTTAGTTACAGAAAATACTGTATTCAAACTTGGAGCAATGACAAAAGCAGTTGATTCTTCCGTACCACGAATAACATACGACGAACTTGGAGGCCTAAAAAATGAAGTTCAAAAAATTCGTGAAATGGTTGAATTGCCAATGAGACATCCAGAATTATTTGAGAAGATAGGCGTAGAAGCACCAAAAGGTGTACTTTTGTATGGTCCTCCTGGTACTGGTAAGACACTACTAGCAAAAGCAGTAGCTGGAGAAACAAATGCCCACTTTATCTCTCTAAGTGGTCCTGAGATTATGGGCAAACATTATGGAGAAAGTGAAGAGAGAATTAGAGAAATCTTTACTCAAGCTGAAGAAAATGCTCCTAGCATAATTTTCATTGACGAGATTGATTCAATCGCTCCAAAAAGGGATGAAGTTTCTGGTGAACTAGAAAAAAGAATTGTTTCACAATTACTAACTCTCATGGATGGTATGAAATCTAGAGGTAAAGTTGTTGTAATTGCAGCTACAAACAGACCCGATTCAATTGATCCTGCACTTAGAAGACCCGGAAGATTTGATAGAGAAATTGAAATTGGAATTCCTGATGATGAAGGACGATTCGACATTCTTTCAATTCATACACGTGGAATGCCAATTGATGAAAAAGTAAATCTAAAACAAATCTCAAAAACAACACATGGATTTGTAGGAGCTGATTTAGAAGTATTATCTAAGGAAGCTGCAATGAGATCATTACGTAGAATTCTTCCTGAAATTGATCTTGATGAAGAAAAAATTTCTTCAGAAATTCTTCAAAAAATCAAAATTACTAGTGATGATTTTAGAGAAGCACTAAAAGAAGTAAGTCCAAGTGCACTAAGAGAAGTCCAAGTACAAATTCCTGATGTAAGTTGGGATGATGTTGGAGGTCTTGATGAATTAAAGGAAGAACTCAAAGAAGCTGTTGAATGGCCAATCAAATACAAGGACGCATATGATTATGTTGATATAGAATCTCCAAAAGGAATTTTACTTCATGGTCCTCCAGGAACTGGTAAGACACTGATAGCCAAGGCTCTTGCAAAAATGACAGAGTCTAATTTTATCAGCATTAAAGGTCCTGAATTACTCTCAAAATGGGTAGGAGAATCTGAAAAAGGCGTTAGAGAAATATTTAGAAAAGCACGACAAGTAGCACCATGTATCATTTTCTTAGATGAAGTTGATGCACTTGTTCCAAGAAGAGGAAGTGGAGGATCTAACTCACATGTTACAGGAAATGTAGTATCTCAAATCCTAACAGAAATTGATGGACTAGAAGAACTAAACAACGTATTGATAATTGGTGCAACAAATCGATTAGACATTGTTGATGAAGCTCTTCTCAGACCAGGTAGATTTGATAGAATCATCAAAGTTCCAAATCCTGATACTAAGGGGAGAAAGCACATCTTTGAGATTCATACAAAGAACAAGCCACTTGGCAATGACGTAAAAATCTCAGAAATTGTAAGGTTAACTGATGACTTTAGTGGTGCTGAGATTGCAGCAGTTGCAAACAGAGCAGCTATTACAGCTTTGAAGAGATACGTTAGTGGCAAGACAAAGAATGTCAAGGAGATCAAGATTAGTCAACAAGATCTAGTTGATGCTGTGGATAAGGTTAGACCTCGAAAGAAAGAGGCTCCTATCCCTCAAGCCATAAAATAGTCTAAATACTGAAGAAAATGAGATAAAACAATGAAACTTTACCTTGATTTTGAACCTTGTAAGGAATGTAATACAATGATGAATGAATTAAGTAGTCCTGAAATGCTTTTTGCTGATGAAAAAACAAGATCTGATGAATCTGCAAAATTTCTAAGACATTTAACTTACAATCACAATGAAGTTGTTCAAGCTGTAATGGAAGATCTTCCAAAACAGAAAAAAGATCAAGAACCTGATTTTTATCAATAATCTAACTTTTTCTTATTTTAGTAAATATTTTAAAATTTTTAATTTTATTTTTTAATTGATTCTAAAGAATGTCCACGATTTGTAATCATTTGTGTAACTGCTTCAATAGTATAATCAAGTCCATGTTCTTCTTCAAAATGATTTCTTAATTTTTCAATTAAACCTACAGTTAATTCTTCATCTAAAACTAAATCACATTCATAACCATAATCATTACATCTTATTTTGATTGACAATGGTTTTCAGAATTATCAAACATATAAAAACTGTCGGCACAATTTTTTGATAATATCACTAATATGTCCTAATGATAATTTGACAGTAAATAAAAGGTTTAGAATTTATTTTTCTTAGTGTAGGTTCTGTACTTGGAGCATTTCTAAGATACAAGATTACTGAATCTCCTTTACTTTTCAATACATTACCTGTTAACGTTTTGATGGTTAATGTTGCTGGTGCTTTTATTCTTGGAGTATTTGTTGTATTATCACAACAATGGCATCTTGATGGAAAATATTCTCTATTTGCTGCTGTGGGTTTTTGTGGTTCATTAACTACAATGTCTGCATTTGCACTTGATTCAAGTAATCTGCTTGAAAATAATCAGTATATCTCATTAATAGTAAATATTTTTGCAAATGAGGATTATCTATTGCAGCCTTGATTGGAGGTAAATCCTTAATGGGTGCAATTATTAATAATTAATTGAAAATGGTTTATTCATATCAAGTAGTAAAATTTCAAACAATTTCTTTTGTTCAAGGAATTCATTGGTCTCAATCAGTTGGAGATAAAGGAATTCTTTACAAATCAATTAAAGATCCATTTTCTAAACTCATTGTTCAATCTTCAAATGGTTCAAAAAAATTATACCATGTTCCAAAAGATAGAACAGTTGTTGTAACAAATGATACTATTCATTTTCTTGGTGAGATAGCATAATTATTTTAATTTTTTGACAGATCTTTAATTTTATTTATTTTTAATAATGATAAATATCAAATTGAATTTATATCACTAGTTTATTGTTCAAATATTGCTAGAATTAGATAAAAAAGTATTTGGTAATATTATGACTAAAGAAATTATTGGTTCAGAACCACATATCACTGAGATTAAAAATATTTTTGAAAAAGAACTTGTAAATTTACTTGAAAAATTAAAATCAATTTCAATAAAGGATTTAGAAAATCTTTTAGAACAACAAAAAATTTGTAAAAAACACATCAATACTAGACCTGGTGCTATGGCTTTAGATCAAAGTAAAATTGAGATGTTTAATGAGTATAATAACAAATATCTTGAAAAAATTAAAGAAAAAATTAATTAATTAATAAAATCATCTAATGATTTAACAAATCCACCTTGGACTGAATCAGGTGGAGGTATTTTCTTTAATTTTCCTAATCCAATAGTTGTAATAAACACTGATGATAAATTTACAGAAAAACATTAAATCAACTACCACAATAATTTTTGTAATTGAGTGCAACTGATTCATTACGTGAAGATCATAAACAGATTAGACGCTTAGATAAAGTAATCATAAAATGTTATACTCATCTTTATGCAGGTAAAGATATTCCTATATCTGACTTAGAAAAAATTACAGTAATTATTGAAGAATTTTTTGATTCAATTCATTATTCACGAGAGGAAGATTCGTATTTTCCTTGTGTTGCAAGTTATGATCATTTAAAACAAGAAATACGGGCATTAATGATTGAACATGAATTTTCAAGAAGAATTGCAATACAAATCAAAAAACATGTAAAAAGATGGAAAAATGGCGAGAATGCCAGAGAACCTGTTGCAAGATTTTTAAAAACATATTCGACCTACCTTATGGATCATATGACTAAAGAAGAAAATTTTTTTGATAAAGCTGAAGCAGAAATTATTTCCAAAGAAGAAGAATTTGAAATGTATGAGCAATTCAAATCTGTTATGACAGTTTCAAAAAAAATGGAAGATATGATTAAAGAAATTGAATATTTAGAAAATCAAGATTGGGTTCAGAATTAACGTAAACTCTTTATTGGTTATTTCGATATTTTTATTCATGAAACCTTTCATTCTTTGGATGACTGGTCTTCCTTGTTCAGGTAAGACCACTATTGTAAAAGATTTGCAGAAAGATATTCCAAATTTGGCAATGCTTGATGGTGATGAACTAAGAGAATGGTTCTCACCTAAAGATTTTTCAAAAGCAGGACGTGATGAGCATAACAGAAAAGTTGCTCATTTAGCTAAGCTTTTGTTACATCATGGTGTTCCAAGTATAGTATCTCTAGTATCACCATATGCTGAGAATAGAGAAAATGCTAGAGAAATTATCGCTGCAGGTGATCAATTTGCAGAAGTGTATGTTAAGTGTTCATTAGCAAAATGTGAAGAAAGAGATGTCAAAGGTATGTATGCCAAGGCACGAAATGGAGAGATTAAAGGATTCACAGGAATTGATGATCCTTATGAAGCTCCAGAAAAAGCAGATTTAATAATTGATACTGAGCATGAACCACTTTCAGATAGTGCAAATCAAGTAAAGGACTTTCTTAAAGAAAGAAACCTATTCTAATTTTTTAAATTCTTCAAGTATTTTATTATGAATTAATCCATTAGTAACCAAAATACCATTTTGATGATATACGTTTTTGTTGTTGTATGTTATTTCATTACCTAACATATCTGTCATTTTTCCACCAGCTTCTGTAATAATACAATATGATGCAGCAGTATCCCACTCTTTCATTTTATTTGTTGTAGTGATGTATGCTTCAGCTTCCCCCGAACTAATTTTTCCAACTTTTAATGAACTACCAATACTGGTAAAATCTTTAATTCCTATTTTTTTAATGAATTCTTTTTCTTTATCTGATAAATGATGCCTTGATCCTATTATTCTACACTTAGATAAATTTTCAATTTTAGTTACTGATATTTTATCCCATTTTTCATTTGAATATCTAAAAGCACCACAATTTTTTTGTGCAACAAATAATGTTTTTTCTGTTGGCCATGCAATAACTCCAAGAATTGGTTTTTTATTTTGTATTAATGCAATCATTACAGTGAATTCACCAGTTTTATCAATAAAATCAGAAGTTCCATCAAGTGGATCAACAATCCAAATCATATCCTTTGATAATCTACTTTGATCATCAACATCTTCTTCAGAAAGAATTGAATATTTTGTATTTGATAGAATTTCATTAATTATTTTATTACTTTTTAAATCTGCATCTGTGACTGGTGAATCATCAGTTTTTGTGAATGTATTGTAATCTTTTTGATAAATATCTAAAATTACATTACTTGCTTCTTGTGCAGCTTTAATTGCAATATCTAATTCAGGAATTTTATCAGAAATTGGAAGATTATTCAACTATGATTCCCTATGTTGTTAATTCTGGTTTTAATGACCAAGCAATTCCTAACATAATAAATGGAATTGACATAACTCCTATTATTCCAAGTATGGTGTTAAATTGAGCTTCTGAAACTAATGGATTATTTATAATCCATGGTAATGGTAATGTGATAACTATCCAAATTGACCCTAAGAGAATTATTAGTTTAGCTCTGAATTTTTTATCTTTCATAATATTTTGTCATTTTGGGTTGTATTAAACTCATATGGATTATTTTATTGATTCTCCACCATCTACTGTAAGTATAGCTCCAGTTACCCAAGATGCATCATCTGATGCAAAATATAATGCAGCTTTTCCAATTTCTTCAGGTTGACCAATTCTACCTAATGGGTGTTCATTATTCATAAATTCTATTTCTTTTTGATTTTTTAAAAATTGTTTAGTCATATCTGTATCAACTACTCCTGGACAAATACAATTAATTCTAATTTTATCTTTAGCATATTCTAATGCCCAACATTTTGTAAGGACAATTAATGCAGCTTTTGATGCAGAATATGCATCCACATTGAAACCTTCAAACGCCTTTAATCCTGCATCTGATGAAATGTTAATTATGCAACCAGATGTTTTTTGTAAATAAGGTATTGTCTCTTTAGTAAATCGAAACTGTCCTGTTAAATTAACATCTAATACCTCATTCCATTCATCCTCATCAATCTCATGTAATTGCTTAATTTTTGGAAATATTCCAGCATTATTTACAAGAATATCTAATTTACCAAATTTTTCAATTGTTTGATTAACTACGTTTTGCACTTCATTCTTTTTTTTAATATCACATGCAATTCCAAATGCATTAGAAATTTTTGATTCTGCTTTTTTAATTTTTTCTAAATCTTTTGAAGTAATTATTACTGTAGCTCCGTTTTCTGATAGGGTTTTTGCTATTGCAAATCCTATGCCTCTACTACCACCTGTAACTATGGCAATTTTTCCTGTTAATTTCATAGCTTCAAAATTCAAATTCGTAATTTATAGATCAATTAACCAAAAAATTTATTGAATTTATTTTATAAAATCCAATTATTTTAATGAAATTTTCTAAAAAATGTTAAATATTTGAATTTACTATAACATTTAATGTCGAAAGTTTTTATTTCTATCGACTAATCCGCGTAGCCCCGCAGAACGAAAAAGGCAATCAGGCGTTTAGACTCCTGACCACGAGAGGAAATCTCTCAGAGTTCTGCAGTTTAGGGGGTTAACGCCTTTTCATTCTTTATAATATCTACTGACACTGAACCCATTACATTTCCATTTGGATTAATGATGATTGAAATTTCTTTTAGTGAATTATTTGTAATATTTTTTCTACCTTCATATTCCCATGTAAAATATTTTGCAGTTTCTGATTCGTGTGGTATGCCTTTAAGATTAAAATTTTCTGAAAAATTATAATTTTGACCATTTAATTTTATTGATAAAATTTCAGGACTACTTCCATTTGGAACAAATCTGAAAAAATATGTACCAGCATCTATTGTGAATTTATCTGTGTAAATTCCATTATTATACAATTCAGGATTTGCTAGAGTTACATGAAAAACGATATTATTTTCTTTTTCTCCTGAATTAATTGAATAATATATACCAAAAATTATAACAATTGAAATTATCGCTACTCCAATAATTTTTTTACTCATAAATTAAATCCTAAATTCTATTATAAAAAATATTTATCATATTTTTTAATCTTAGCTAACTAAAGTTCACATATTGTTAAGCAATTTTTACACCTAAAATTAAGTATTAATTTAAAAATCAAATTTATGACTGGTTTAGAATCTAAATGGTCAAAACAACCAAAACCAAGTATTGGTGATAAAATTAACGATACAATTAAGCCTAAAGGTCCATTAAAGCCAAGAGTTCAAGATGGAATTAAAAAATTACAATTACAGATTAAAAAATTAGATTCAATGTTAACAAGTTTACAAGAACGTGATGGAAAATTATTTCAAAGAATTGTAAATGCAACTCAAAATCATGATACTCAAACTAGTAAAGTTTTAGGTAATGAGTTAGCTGAAGTTCGTAAAGTTACAAAAATTTTGAGTAGTGCTAGAATTGCATTAGAACAAATTGAATTACGATTATCTACTTGTAATGATCTTGGTGATACTGTAGTAGCTATGATGCCAACAATGGGATTAATGAAGAATTTGAAATCATCTCTTGGAAAAGTAATGCCTGGTGCTGAACAAGAAATTGGTCAAATGGCAGAAATGCTTGGTGGCTTTATGACTGAAAGTTTCTCAGGTGACTCTGCATTTGGATTAGATGCAACTACTAATGCAGAATCTGAGAAAATCTTAAGGGAAGCATCTGCTGTTGCAGAGAGTTCTACTGGTAAGATGTTTCCATCAGTTCCATCTAGTAGTCAAGAAGCAACAAGTACTAAATTTTACTAATTTTTAACTTTCTAAGGAATCTCTACTTTCTTTAATTTGTTTAACTCTATTTCCTTCTTCACCAACAATTGCATCAATACCAGATAATTTCTCTCTTAAATTATTGATTATTGTGCCCACTTCATCAGCTTCATTTTCCACTTTGAGTCTTTTATTTGCAAGTTCTTGAATGCCTCTATTTTCTTCATCTATGTATTCGCTAACTTTTTGTAATTTTTCTTTAAGATTTTTGATATCTACTGACTCTTCTTCTATGTCTTTTTCAAGTACAGTTCTCTTGTCTTTAAGATTTTTAATCATTAAACCAACATAATCGATTGCTTCTTCTAATTTTGCACGTTTTCCCATCAATTCACCAATTCCAATACTGGATTCAGTATTTGGAGCTGATTCTACTGCTTCTGAGATATCTGTATTTTCTTCCATTCTTTCTTCAATCATTTCTTCTCCTTCCTCTTTTTTGAACTTATCAAACATTTTATGGTTTTCTATTGAAAATGGGAATAAAAAGTTATTATAAATCTCAAAGCTGACCTTGTGAATGAATTTTAATTGCATTTTTTACTCATATTTTCTTCCAAAATTCTGAGTCAATATTCATTTTAATCAAAATTACAGAGTTTTTTTCAGTGAAATGGCTGTTCCGCTTTGTGTTCCGCTGTAACGTTTCAAAATGTTCCTCATTAACTACGTAGTTCTACACTATTGCATGTCAAAACAACAATACAGGTCCGAAATGGGCATAATGGGTGATATCTTAAACGTAACCGCTGATGGTGGTCGTGATGGAATCATTGTATCTGCAATTTCTCGAAAAGCCAACCTATCTCACTATGCAGTGTTAGACAAATGTGAGAAATTGGTAGAAGCAGGCTTGGTAGAATCAGTCAAAAATAAAAGAAACAGGGTTTTTCAAATAACTGAAAAAGGTCTAGGTTTTTTTCAGGAATTTAAAAGATTTCAACAACTAGTAGAAAGCATGAATCTAAGGTATTGATCAAATGAATTCATTATTTGAACCAATTCAATTGAAAACATCTCTAGGAGACGATGGAATACTTTTTGTAAGGAATGACCGTATCTTTGATACAATGGTCAAAACACCTCTTTTGGTAGCTAGCATGATTATTGTAGCAGCTCTAATCCCAATACAATCTTCATTTAGTTCTCCTAGAGCCTTAGATCTAATTATTTATCCAGATGGTTCTACTCATGTTTCTACAGAAATTGACTTAGATCCATTTCTAAATGATTATGAATTAGATCTATTTGGAAGCACTATTGATAATCTAGTTGTCATAGGTGATAATGAATTTCTATTAACTACTGATGTAATAGATAATTCTGCTTTAATCCAAACTTTTGGTTCATCTATTATTAGTGTAGAATATGATATTCATGATTTAGTATCTAAACAAGGTAGATTATGGACATTTTCTTTAGATTCTCCTTCTGATTTTACATTACTCTTACCAAAAAATTCTGCAATTGTTGGAATGACAAATCTTCCAATTAATATGGAAATAATTAATGACCGAAACCAATTAACATTATCTTCAGGTAAAACTGAAATTGATTATTTCTATAGTATTAATACTTCTGATCCAATAACTGATCCTAAAACTGAATCAAATAATTTTCTGTATGCAATAATTGGTGGAGTTATAATATTCATTATAGTTGGTTCTGGAATAATTATTCGTAATAAACAAAAAAATCTTAAACCAATACAAAATATTCAAACAATTCAAAAAAATAATGTTTCTGATATTGAAATGATTTTTAAATTAAAACCAGATCTTCGTGAAGATGATAAAGAACTAGTGAAATTTATTTTTAATAATGGGGGAGAAGCACTTGAAAGTGAATTACGAAAAAAATTCTTACAACCAAGAACTACTATGTGGCGTGCAGTAAAAAGATTAGAACGTGAAGGAGTTATTGATATTGAAAAGAAAGATTTACAAAATTTAGTAAAAATACGTAAGAATATGGAGAAAGAAGAATGAAAAAATTAGCATTATTTGTAATATTGGTCTTAATTTTTGGAACAATATCTCCATCACTAGTTAATCATGCATATGCACAAAATGATCCAAGTATTTTGTTACGTATTGCTATACAGGCAGATAAACAAATTGTAAATCAATTGGATAGAGTTTATGGAGATCAAATACCCAATAATGTCCAAATTATCTATGACAAAGGTCATACAGCAGTACAATCATTAGATGAATCTTTACCTGACAATCTTAAAAAAGCAAAAAAAGATTTTCTTTCAGCAATGAATGCTTTTATGCAAATTTCTAGAATTATTTCTCAATCTGATATTAAAGTAGTAAATACATCTGATAAAATTAATCGAGATTTATCTAGTGAAATTGATAGATTAGAAAAATATGTTAAAACTTTAGAAACAATTTCTAAAAAATATAATGTTAATGTATCAAATGATTTTATTAAAATTCATAATTTAATTGAAAAAACACGTAATCAAACTGATGATGAAAATATAAGATATGATAAAATTATTGATGAAATAAAGATTATTCTAAATTCTATTAAAAATGACATACATGAATCTGCTTCAAAACATCGATCTGATTTTATTAAACGATTTTTTGATAGATTGCTTGATAGAATTGATCAACAATTAATACAAGCAGAGAATGCTGGTATTGATCAGTCTCAAATTGAAAAGGCTCAAGGATTAATTCTTGAAATTAAAGAACTACTTTCAAAAAATCAAATTAAAAATGTAAAGATAGTATATGTTGAACTAAAAGAATTAATGAAAAATATTGGATACTCGATACGAATAACATAAGCTTCATATACATTTTCTAAAGAATTCCAATATGGTTTCTAAAGTAATTACCGTGGGCGTAGGCATTCCTATGATCATAGTTGGTGCTTTAATGGCTTGGTTATGGTCTCCAATTGGAGGGGAATTACAAAATCAAGTAGAATTGATTGGAAGTACTATTGGAATATTAGGTGTGGTATTCTTCATAAGTGGATTATTCTATACAAAAGAACCTGTAATGCACTAGTACAAACTCATTAAATAAATAATGAAAAAAATTAGTATTATTACTTGAAAGTAAGATTATTTGAAATATTTACATCTGTAGAAGGAGAAGGTATTCTTTATGGTACAAAGACTCTTTTTGTTAGACTTGCAGGATGTCCTTTCACATGTTTTTATTGTGATACTAAGGAATCATTACCACTTGATTCTGGTACAGAATATACAATTGAAGCAGCAAATGAATTAATTGATTCTAATTTACAAGATCAAACTTACAAAGTAAATTTTACTGGAGGTGATCCATTAATTCAACATCAAGCAGTTGCAGAACTTGCAAAACATATTCAAAATAAAAAAATCCCTACATATTTGGAATCATCATGTTTTGATGTTGATCGATTTAATCATGTTTTACCTTTTATTGATATTGCAAAAATTGAATTTAAAACAAAAGATTCTGATTTTGTTGATTCTGGACATTATGAAAAATTAATTGGTCATACTATGAAATGTCTTGAATCATCTGTAAAATCAAAAAAAATAACTTATATCAAAATTGTAGTTAGTTCTAAAACCCAATTAAATGAATTTAAAAAACTAGTAACCCAAATTTTTGATATAATTTCAAAAGAGAATATTGATGGATTTATTATTCAACCTACATATGGTATTTCTGAACCATCTTTAGATCATTTATTGGATTTGTATGATATAGTATTTCCATATTATATTGATGTTAAAGTAGTTCCACAATTACACAAATTTATTGGAGCCCCATAAAATTGACATATGCCTAAAATTCTGATTACGTTCAAATACTAGAAAAAAGGATAAAAATACAAAATGGATGAAGAACGCGTAAAAAAACTTGTTAGGGAATTAATTATTGAAGTTGGTGAAGATCCAACCCGTGAAGGACTAAGAGAAACTCCAAAGCGAATTGCAGGTATGTATAAAGAAATTTTTGCTGGATATGATTCAGATTCAGAACTATCTGTACAATTTTCAGAGGATTCTGATGTAGTAATTGCACGAGATATTCAATTTTATTCAATGTGTGAACATCATATGTTACCATTTTATGGAAAAGTTCACATTGCCTATTCACCAAATGGTAGAGTTTTTGGAATATCAAAACTAGTTAGATTAGTTGAAAAATACTCAAAAAGACTACAAATTCAAGAACGTTTAACCAAAAATATTGCTGATGAATTATACTCTCAAGGAGTAAAAGGTGTAGTAGTTTTTGTTGACGCTGAACATCTCTGTATGAAAATGCGTGGGGTTAGAAACGATGCAACCCTTTCCTCATCTGCATTTAGAGGAATTTATGAAAATAAGGATGAAAAAGAGAGTATTATGGCATTAATCAGAAAACGTGCATCAAATTCATCCTTTTAGTCATACTCAAAAATTAAATAATCAATATTTTTTATCATCAATATGGGAAAAGCAAATCCGTATATTCACATTCCAAAGGAATCTTGGCCTAGTTGGACATGGTATGCAATAGAATGTGTAGTTCTTATCGTAATTGCATTTCTATCGGCAGTTAAAATTACTGATTCAATTGAAGGATTAACTCCAGAAATACATAATTACGTAATTACAGGAATTTTTGGATCATTCTTTTTGGTTTGGTATGTAATTATTAGAGGATTAATTTTAAAAAAGAAAATTCTAAAATAAATAATTTAATTATTTAAGATACTTTGTTTTATCTATAATTCCAGCTTTTTCAAATGCAATTTTTCTATTATTACAAGATTCACAAATTCCACAATGATATTTTTTATTTGCATAACAACTCCAAGTTTTAAAAATTGAATCCCCTAAGTTTTTTATTCCTGATTTAAGTAAATCACTCTTTGATAATCCTTTACGATATGGTGACCAAATTTCAATATTTTTTCGTAATTTTAAATTTATTCCATCAATTTCTCCTTCATTAAATGCATTTTCTAATTTTTTTGCAAATTTTGGTCGGCAATCAGGATAATTTGTATCTCCTGTATGTGCACCATATGCAACAAGAGATGCATTAAGTGTAAAAGCCCATGCAGATGCTATTGAAAGAAATACTGCATTCCTAATTGGAACTACAATTGAATATTCAAATTTTGTTGGAATTTTTCTTTTTGAACTTGTTAAAACATTTGAATTTCCATAAAGATTTTTCATAAATCCAATATCAATTATTTTGTGTTCTTTTAATCCCAATTTTTTTGCAAAAGATTTTGCTGCAGCAATTTCCATATCTGCTTTTTGTCCATATGAAAATGTAATTCCATATAATTCATATTTTGATTTTAAAAACGAAACTGCACATACAGAATCTATTCCTCCACTAAATACAATAACGGCTTTTTTCATAATTTATCATTTAATTATTTTTTGTAGATATTGCACCTTTACTTGGTTTACAGATTATTGTTTGACATTTAATATTGGCAGTAGCAAATCCTTTTGACATTGCTATACTAATTTTTTTTAAATTAAATGAATTTTTAGAGAATGCAATTACTGATGGTCCCGCACCACTAATTGTTACCCCAAATGCTCCTGCTTTTAGTGCATTATGTTTTACTTTTAGATATCCTGGAATCATATGTTGTCTTGCAGGTTCCACAATTGCATCTTTAATTGAATTTCCAATTAATTCAGGATCTTTTTTCATAAATCCTGCAACAATTGATGATGCATTTGATATATTCAATACAGCATCTGTTAATTTTACTTTTTTAGGAATTACACCTCTTGAAACTTTTGTTTTCTTTTTTGGAACATCTATTTTTGGAACTGCAATACACATTCTTAGATTCATAGGTGGTTTTATTGTAATTACGTCTAATGGATTTGTTTTAACAATAACAAATCCTCCTAAAACCGATGCTGCAACATTATCATAATGAATTGTCCCAGCACTTGCTTTTTCACCAAATCCTGCAAATTCTACTAATGCATTAGGAGTTAATTTCAATTTAAATAATTTATCAAATGCTACTGCAGTCGCTGCTGCAGATCCAGCACTACTACCCATTCCAAATCCCACAGGTATTCCTTTTTCAATTTCAATTTCAATACCATCTCTAATTTTTAATTTCTTTTTCATATTTTTTACAACTAATCCAGCAGTATTATTTTCTGGACTTGTTGGAATATTGTCATCTGTGATAATAGTAATGCCTTTTTTTCTTTTTGTTAATGTTATTTCATCATAAAAAGCATCTATTGCTAGTCCAAATGTATCAAATCCTGGTCCCAAATTAGCTGTAGATGAAGGTGCTCTAACTGTAATTTTTGTTGCCAATTACCCTTCTACCTCTTCACCCAAATTGAGAATTCTACTAAGTGCACTCTCAAGATTAACAATACCTTCACCAGTTGAATTTGAAATTGGAATTAATCCTTGTGCAAACCCATTAAGATTTAATCCTCGCAAAATACTTGTAGTCAATGCATATGTTTCACCATCTGTATCTTTAGAAATTGCATTTTCTAATGTATTCAAGTTTGTTGACCATTGCAGTATATCTTTTAGTTTAGTATCTATCACATCTGTTTTTGTTATTACATTTATTGTTGGTAAATTAAGTCGTAATCTAATTGATGTTGCAAGTAATGCAATTGATACAAAATTTGTAGGTGTAGTAACTATTGATCCATCAAAAAGAAAAATACTTGTTTTTTCATCAGATCTAAGATTATCTACAATAAAACGACCACTAGAACGATATGCAAATAATTCAATTTGACCTGGTGTGTCAACGATTAGATAATCTGGATTTATTTGATCTACCTCATTTTGTATTTCATCAATTTTTGATGCAATCAAATCATTTGCCATTACCAATGCTCCATTTGGTCCAAGACTATATTGTTGCATTATTGAAACATAATCCACATAATCTCTAACATCTACATCACAATTGTATGGCATACTCTCAACACCTGGATCTAAATTTAAGACAGCAGCATTTGCTCCATTTCTTGTATAGTATTCAAGTAATTTTGATGTAAGTGATGATTTTCCTGAACCAGCTGTTCCAGTAACAAAAATTGTTTTCAATCTTGTCTTGATTTCTTTTCTTTGCTTATATTTCAAACTAGATGATTTTTAAAGAAATTTTTTACTCAGAAATTTATTTTATTATAATTTTAAATTTACAATTACTTGAAAAATTGATAAATTATTGATTTTATCATATTTTTATGCCTATTTGTAGGCATGATAATTTTGATGACTAAAATCTTATCAACTTTCATATTTGATTCCTTAAAAAAATTATCAAATGAATTGGAGAATAGTAGCTATACCCATTACTTTAATCCCTATTTTGATAATTGCCATTCAATTTGATATTAAGATAGAGGATATTCTGGCAATTGGCCTTTTTCCATTTATTGGAGCAATAATTGCAATGATGATTAAACTAGGTTTACAAGGAATCAAATTTGCATATATTACAAGAAAATATCTTGGAAATACTGACTCATTTTTTAAATTAGTAGGTGTTAGGGTTGGTAGTGAATTTATTAAATTTACAACTCCGATGTTTATTGGAGCAGAATTTGTTGTAATTTATTATTTGAAGAAAAAAGGGATAGCACTTTCAAAAGCTACATGGATTGCACTTGTTGATATTGTAACTGAGGTACTTGCAGCAGGGTTATTGTCTATTTTAGCAGGAATTATTGCATTAATGAGTGGAGCATATGTTGTTGGAATAGTTATTTTAGCTACTAGTATTTCTATAACATCTTTATGGATGGTTATGTTTTTCTTATCTTCTAAACATACATTTCAAGTTCCAAATATTTTAGAAACGCTTGTTAAAAAATTAGGAAAAGAAAAAGGAACTAAAATTATTAATCAAACCAATTCATGGATGGAAGAAACATGTACTATGATTAGAGAAAATATACAAACTCCAGAATCTAAAAAAATATTTACAATTTCCTTCTTCTTTTCACTTGCATCTTGGTCATTTTATGGAATATCTTTTATGATTATTGCAATGGGAACAGGATATGTAATTAGTATATTTGATTCTATAATGGCAGTTATGGGTGCAAATGCAATTGGAAACTTACCAATTACAATTGGAGGTTCAGGTTTAGCTGAATTTGGTATTATAGCTTATCTAAACAATCTAAACCCTTTTGATTTTACTATCTCTGAAGGAATTCTTGCTTGGGATGCAGTTATTGGTTGGAGAATTGCAACATATTACGTTCCAATTTTGATTACTTGGTTACTTTTAGTAAAATTAGCCTTGAGTAAAATCCCAAAAACTCAAAGTAAATAGAAACCACTTTATCATTAAATCATTTTTTTAATTTATGGATTTTAAAAATAAAGTAGTTTTAATCACTGGAGCATCGTCAGGAATTGGTAAACAAACTGCATTTGAATTTGCAAAATTAGGTGCTAATGTTATTTTAGTTGCAAGAAGAAAAGACAAACTTCAACAAGTAGAAAATGAATTAAAAAAATTCAATATAACTACACTAGTTTGTACATGTGATGTTTCAAAAAAAGATCAAGTAGAGAAAATGTCAAAAATTGTCCTTGAAAAATTCAATTCTATTGATATTTTGGTAAATAATGCTGGTTTTGCAATTTATGGTTCAGTCTCTGATCTTTCAATAGATGATATAGAATCTCAAATGGAAACTAATTATTTTGGTATGATTTATTGCACCAAAAATTTTCTTCCATTAATGCTAGAGAAAAAATCAGGTCATATAGTGAATGTAGCATCTGTTGCTGCAAGCTTTGGTTTACCTGGAATTGCTTCATACTGTGCATCAAAATTTGCCATGTTGGGATTTTCAGAAGGTCTTAAACATGAACTTAATGGTACTGGAGTTGGAATTACAGTTGTTAGTCCTATAATGGTAAAAACTGACTTTTTTGATCATCCTTCTTTTGAAAATATGCCAAAATATTCTCCAACATCACTTAATTCTAAAACAGTTGCAAAAGCAATTGTAAAAGCTGCAAATTCATCTAGACTTGAAATTATTGTTCCTTCAATAGTTCGTGGTGCAGTATGGCTAAAACATACATTTCCTTATTTTATTAATCCTATCTTAGGAAAATCTTTTAAAAATCAACTAGATTCTAAAAACAACAAAATGTGAATCATTCTATTCTCTTCATCTACAATTTTATTATCATAAAATATGAAAATCCAGTTTCACCTGGATGATAATGTCAATAATGCTGGTTTTACATTCTAATTTCCTTTCATAATTTGAATCACTTTTATCTTTATTTACGATCATATTTTCAAAAATTCTTACTAATATTTTTGATATAGATACATTACAAATATCTAAAAATCTAAACAATAATACAAATAAAATCATTTTATTACTTCCTTTTGATAATTTCATGACTAATTCTTCTGATATTTTTTATCTTAAAATTAAAAAAAATTATAATTATTGTGTAAAAATTTTGATTTAATCTTAAAGCTCATTAGAGCTACCTCAATAAATCAAAATTAACACAATAATTCTTGATGGCTAGAATAAAACTCAAAATTGGTGAAAATGAACTTGAAGTTGATTCTAGAGATTTTTATGTTGATAATCAAACATTAGGTGAAATTATAGATAGTATTTCTCAATATATGCCAGAAAATCAAGCAAAAATTGTATATGAAGCAGAACCTTCTCCTAGATTAAATCCAAATAAAACTTCAACAGAACATGGTTTAGAATATTTAGATGATGCAGAAACATTTGAACCTGAATTTAATGAACCAAAATATATCACTAGTGATGAAATTATTTCAAAATTAAAGATTTTAGAAACTAGTAAATTCTTTGATTCACCTAGAACTGTTACTGAAACTGTTCAACAACTAAGAGAATATGGATGGGCTACTAGTTCATTAGATGTTTCAAAAGCATTAGCAAAAATGGCTTTAAATAAAAAATTCATAAAAAGTTCTTCTAAAAATAGAATTCATTATTCTATTGAACAATTCCCAATAACTAATTAGAAGAATAATTACACTTTAAACAATCAAAAAAAACTTCTCCATCTAAATGATCAAAATGTGTATTACATTGTTGACATGTATGATGCATATCAAAATATCCATCTTTTTCTGTAATTCCTATTTTGTTTGATTCTAGATTTGTGCTTTTACATTTTATACAATGACAACCACATTCAATTTTCATAATTTTCTCAGATAATCTATGTATAGTTTCTATATGTATACAAATCATTGGATAAAAAACGTGAAATTCCAATAGAAATTGATGATCATTTCAAACTTTTTGGAAAAGAACCATGGGAAGTAGAATATGGTGAAAAATGTACTGTATGTGATGTTAGAATAGATGAGTATGGTTTTTGTTCTTGTGGTTCTAGTGGAGACTAAATTTTCTCATTAATGGTAGAGTCAAAATAATTAAAAATCCAACTGCCAGTGGAGCAAATATGGGAAATTCTGGAATTACTGTGGTTCCAATAATTATAATTTCTCCTGACACTTCAGGTTTCATACTTAATACAATGTGATTTTCATCCTTCATGATTTTGTTGAATTTTATTTTTTCATCATCAAGAAATACTAGATATGGACCTCCTAACAATTCTTCTGACATAATTATTATAACATGTTTATTTTCTTCATTAACTTGAAAACTAATACTTTTTGATGTTTGTTCAAAATTAAATTTATCAATTTTAGAATCTGTTATGATTTCTACATTAAATTTATTTTCTTCCCATTGAACTTCTTTTGTCATTTTTGGAATGTTAGAATAATATTGTATAGTTGCTTCACCACCATAATTCATTGAAATTCCTTTTTTATTTTCTAAAAATATTATGATGTCATTTACAAAAATTAATTCAATTTCTTCTGAAAATATAATGGAATATGTTTCAGGATATGAAGTCTGAATAGTCAATAAATTATCTTTTGGAATAATGTTATCTAAATTATATTCTATAATTGAATTTTGTTTTGATGGAAAAATAACTATTGATTGATTTCCTTGTAGATCATATGCAATTCCTACATTTGATCCATCTTCAAATATATCTTCATTATTTTCATTTGTAACTATTAAATTTGAAATTGTACCTGAAAATAAATTTACAGTTACAGGCATATTTGAAGAACTAACTATGTGTTTCACACTAACTGTTCCATCAATATCTAATTTTATTTCAATTGACTTTTGTTCTGCATCTGCACCTATAGTCAGTTGTGCATAAGATGTAGGGATGACTAGAATCAAACTAAAAATTCCAACTATTAAAAAAATATTTTTAGTCATTTATTCTAAAGTGACTTTTATCATTTGGACTTTTTCTAAAGGACAATCGTTTCCATCTCTTTGAACATTTACAATTTTGTCTGCAACATCCATTCCTTCTTTTACTTGACCAAATACAGTATATTCTCTATCTAGAAATGCACTATCTGATGTGACTATATAGAATTGTGAGCCTGCACTGTTAGGATCTTGTGATCTGGCCATAGAAACAATACCTCGTAAATGTGATCTTGAACTAAATTCAGCATTAATACTATATCCTGGTCCTCCCATTCCCCAAGAACCTTTGTTGTCTGTTTTTGTATTAGGGTCTCCACCTTGAATCATAAAACCTGGAATTACTCTATGAAATAGAGTACCATCATAAAATCCATCTTTAGTTAATTTTTGAAAGTTTCGTACAGTTTCAGGAGCTAATTCTGGCAAAAGTTCAAATGAAATTTTTCCATGATTAGTTTCAATATTTACTGTAGTCATAAAATTGCTGATATAAAAATATCATAAAAGTCTTTTGTAAAAACATTATCTATTTTTAAAAATTTGTTAAAGTTTTTTTTTAAAAATTAAAGTACTAGTCTTTTTTTTTAACGAGTTTTCTTTTTTTTTTAAGTTTCATTTTTTTTAAATTTTTTTTTAATATGTAATTTTTTTAATTTTAAAAATTATAGTGTTATATAGAACAATTAAAATTTAGAAACGTTGAGTCGTATAAACCAAAGTACAATAATTAAAGAAGCAATTAACTCCTATCTTGATAAAGGAGTAACTGACAAACAGGATATCTATACAAAGGTGGTTGATGAACTTGGTGTTCCAAGACCTACAGTAAGAAGAGTTGCAAGAGATTTAAGAACTGAATTATTACAAAAAATCCAAATCTTACAATCTGATATGCCTAAAGTCACTATAACTACTGAAGAAGACGAATAAATTCGACTTCTTTTTCTTTTTAATTTTAATTATTTTATAGGAATCGCCATTACTATTATAAAGAATGCATTTTTGAAATTAAGTATGGGATATTGGCGTAATCATATGGCTACTATTATTACTGGAGCCTTTGCTGCAGTTTTAACTGGACTATGGATACCTATGGTTGATTATGCACCAACACTAAATTTTATCTTTATTATGGCAGTTTCAATTACATGGTTTATGGTACTTATTTGTTGGTTAGCCCAAAAGAGTGTAGATTGGACAACAAAATATTCTCATGAACATCCAGTTCACCAAAAAAAAAGCTTGAGTAATACAAAAACAGTTGAAGTTACTACCACCAATCAAGTAAATCTTTTAGAAATAAAACAAATTCAAAGTGAATTGTCTGCTGAATTAAATGAATTGAAGTCATCTGTAGAACTAAAGGATAGTGAAATAGAAAGATTAAATCAAGAAATTACAAATTTACAAACCCTTGTTCAAATTGAATCATTAAAAGCTGAATTGGCTAATTTGAAAATATTATCTTCTAAAAGAAAATAATTTCAATCTTTACAGTGACAAGTAACTATGCCATGATTTTTTTTACAGCTAGGACAACTTACAGCGCCACCATAATGACATTTACATGAACATAATTCAGTTGGATCTTTTTTTAGACTCAATACTGCTAGTTTACAAATAATACTATTTGACTTTTACATTATGAGAAATAAAATATTCTTTAAAATTATTTTATATATATTCTAAATTCTGTTAATAATTATTTTTTATTTAGTTTAGATGCAATTTGTAGAGTTTCGTCAACCATTTCTTTTAATCTTTTTTTAGCATCTTCATCTGAAATCTCATTTTCAGTAAATACATCAGTAGTTAAATAAACTGCTTTAGGATTTGTTATGACTCTAAAATATGATAATAATTGTGTAATTATTGTTTGAACATCAACAAAACCAATATTTCCAGCAGCTACAATTACCATCCCTGCAACTTTGCCTTCAGTTTTTTTATAATTTACATATTCAAAGAGATTTTTCAATGCAGAACTAAAAAGTGAATTATAAATTGGTGAACCAATTAACCATACATCTGCTTCCATAATGTCATTTGCAGCATTTTTTGTTGCTTCATTATAATCTATTTCTGGCCCTCTATAACATTCAATTTTTCCATCTGAAAGATTAATGAATTTTGTATCTGGATTTTTTGATTTTGTATATTCATTTACATATTTCATAATTATTTGCGTTTTAGCATTTTTTCTTGGACTGCCTGAAATAACAACTATTTTCATAATCTTCGACCCTTGTCTTTCTATTTAAATTCCTATAATTTTTAAAATTAAACGGGTTTGGAGGGCTTCGATCCCTCGACCTGTAACTTAGGAGGCTACTGCGCTATCCATATTGCGCGTCAAATTGACTCTGCGCTACAAACCCAGCAGGAAAAATATTCTAAATTATTTAAGCCTAATCAAAATTAGTTTGAATCATATCTTGAATTTCTTTCCAACCTGGATTTTTCTTGTCTTCCCATTTTTCATAATAAACAACATCTTTTAGATCTAATCTTGGTAACCACTGAGCAGTTTCAAGATCTGGTTTATCTGCAAACTCATTAACATACCCTAGACACAAATATGCAACTGGAACTACATGTTCTGGTAGTTCAAGAGTCTCTTTTAGAATTTCATTTGAAAGAATACTTACCCAACCAAGTCCTATTCCCTCAGTCCTTGCTGATAACCATAAGTTTTGAATTGCACAACATACACTGTATAGACCTGCTTCTGGAATACTTGATCTGCCTATCACAAATGGACCAAATTTTGATGGATCATATGTAACACAAATATTAACGGGAGATTCTAAAATACCTTCTAGCTTAAATGATAGATATTTTGATTTTTTTGGTTCTTCTACTATTTCTGATGAACGTTTTTTCTCTTCTTCAAATGACTCTTTAACTTTCTTTTTTGTTACTTGATCTTTAATTAAAATGAAATTCCATGGTTGAGAAAAGCCTACTGATGGAGCATGATGTGCTGCATGAAGAATCTTAGATAATTTATCATCTTCGATTGGTTTTGATATAAAATGTGATCTAACATCTCTTCTTGAATAAATTGCCTTGTAGAATCCTCCTTTTTCCTCATCAGTAAAATCATTTTTCAATATTTACACTCATTTTCTCTTTTTATTCAGCCTTTCTTTTCTTAAACGTTAATAATGTCTGAACATTGCTTTCAACTTCAATGGGCCTGTAGTCTAGCTGGTTAGGATACTGCCTCGACATGGCAGTGATCATGAGTTCGAATCTCATTAGGCCCACTTTTTACTATTTTTCTGTTCTAAATTCAGTTTCAACAACACTCCATGTACTTTGAGTGATAATCATACCTTCAGCCATAAAATTAGTTATTTCATTATTTATCATGGATTGATAAATTTCTGAACCCACTTCAGATTTATTTAGAATAAATGTATTTTTAATAGGAACTTCAGCGCCTGCAAAAATTTGTGCTCTTCCAGGCAATGCAACATCTTCTGTAGAATATTTTCCAGAACCTAATAACATATCATCACCATAGAGTTGATATGTAATTACTGGAACTACGAATATTTTTTCACTAGGATTTTTTACAAGAAATGTAACAAAAAATTTTGCTTCATTTTCTTCAGCTTCTCTCAATATTACATCTGCTAATTCAACTTCAACTTGTTCAAGTGATACATTATCTAAACTAGCATAGTAAACAATCCCTCCCATTAAAGCTAAAACTCCAGCTATTGCTGCATAAACTGTAAATTTACTTTGAAGTCCCATTTCAATTTGATTCTTTATCTACAAGTAAAAAACGTTGTCAAGATCCAAATACATAATATTTGATATGATATTTGATAAAACATGGCTGCAATAGAACAAGCAATTCTTACTTGGATTCATCTTGTTTCAGCTGCAATATGGGTGGGAGGTTCACTTTTTATTGGAATTGTATTTTCTCCACTTCTTAAAACAATGACTAATTCTCTTGAAGAGAGAATGCAAATAATGATTAGAGTTGGAAAAAGATTTAACAAAATTGCTGTACCTGCATTAATTATTATGATGGCAACTGGTTTGTATAATTCTCATTTGATACTTGGTAAACCAAATATTCTTTTTGAAACTAGCTATGGTCAATTTTTAATTATTAAAATTATACTTGTAATTATATTAATTATCATATATGCAGTACATGTTAGGGTAATTCGTAAAGATGTTGAAGAAAAAATCATGTCAAATCAAATGTCTGAACCTGAAATCCAGAAATTAAGAAAAAAAATTATTATTCTTGGAGAAATTACTGTAGTTTTGTCATTAGCAATTCTATTTCTTGCATCTTTACTTGATGCTGGGGTCTGATATTCCTTGAATAATTATTTCAAAGCCTCCTGGTATCTTTCCAATCCCATATTTACAACCTGTAATTTTTGATGTTACAAACAGATTTGTTTCTAAATGTTTTGTAATTTCTTTGACCTGAAAAACTGTTTTTTTTATTCCCAAACTCGCAGGTACTACAAGCATATCTGCTAAATTTTCATCCATTCCTGTTGAATTATTAATAAATTTATTAAAATCTAAATCAAAATTTTGTGTTTTTTTGTTAAATAATACATCCATTCCAATAATTGAATTTTCATCAATACTGTAAAGTAACAGTGAAGCTCCTGAATCAATTGCTTTTTCTTCTTTAATTTCAACTTCAACATTAAAACTTGTTTTACTAAATTTTTCTTTAATAATTTTTATTTTTTCAATAATTATTTCTCTTGAGATTTTTGAAAATGTACATATCAATTTTAAATTATTTGTTTTTCTTTGAGAAAAATTTATTGATTTTAGTTTTGATGGATATACTTCTAACTTAATTTCTCCACCCCCTTTTGGATAATATCCTCGTTTTGTTAATTTAATTGAAAAATTTATTCCTATTCTAGAATATGCTTCTTTGAGAACATATTGTGTATAATCCATTGATGGACTCCAAAGAACATCTGTTCCTCCTTTAATTATTAAACTAAGTTTTTTGTGTGAAATAGCTACAACAGGAATTAAAACTTGTAAAATTAAAGAAATACTTCCTGCTGTTTTAACATCTTCAATTAATTCTAAACTTTCTATATTGCCTGGAATAAATTTTAATTCTGTAGATCCTATTTTAGCTCCAATAACTTTTGCATTTGCAATTTTTTGTAAAATTATAATTGCTGTAAGATGTTGTGGTCTTAACCCTTCATCTTTTCTATTTTTTCTAATATTTTCTAAATGAATTGGTTGTTTTGTAATGCATGATAGAGTAATTGCTGAACGTATTATTTGTCCTCCACCTTCACCGTATCCTCCATTGATTTTTAAAAAATTCACGATTTTTACAAGTTATGACTCTTTATGATAGTTTTTTAAAAAGAAATTTCCTATATTTTGTATGAATGGTTTGTTAATAGGAAGATTCCAACCATTTCATTTAGGTCATCTTGAAGCATTACAATTTGCATTATCTAAAGTTGATAAATTGTGGATAGGTCTAGGTAGTTCAAACAAACCTACAGAAAAAAATAATCCATTTTCTGCAGAAGAAAGAAAAAAAATGATTTTATCTTCAATTAATGATTCCATGAAAAATAAAATTTCAATTTATTTTATTCCTGATTTAGACAATCATACCAAATGGATTGAAAAAATTGATACTATCGTTCCAAAATTTGATATCGTTTTTTCTAATGATCCATTAACAGATCATCTATTCTCAAAAAGAACAATTAATGTTATTTCAATTCCCTTTTTGAATAGAGATACATTATCTGGAACTAATATTAGGAATTTGATCATTAACGATCAAAAATGGGAAAATTTTGTTCCAGAAGGTACAAAGAATTTTTTAATTAATATTGGAGCTAAAGAACACCTAAAAAATCTCTAATTATAAATACACCCAGATTTCACCGTTAGATCGTTAACAATGGAATACCTCTCAATGCTTCCTGGTCCAACAAATGTACCTAATAGAGTAATGAGAGCAATGCTTGCACCAATCATTAATCATAGAAGTGATGATTTTGTAGAATTATACACTGATGTTGTTGATAAAACTCAACAAGTATTCCAAACACAAAATGATATTGTAGCACTTTCTGCATCTGGAACAGGTGCTGTTGAAGCAGGAGTAATTAATGTAGTTAAGAAAGGTGATAAAGTAATAATTCCAGTTAATGGAGAATTTAGTAATAGATTATCTCAATTAATTGAAGGTCAAGGTGCAAATATAATTAAACTTCAAACTCCACCAGGAGAAAATTCAACTTTTGATCAAATAAAAGAAGCATTTGATAACAATAAAGATGTCAAAGCATTCTATGTTGTTCACAACGAAACTTCTACTGGAACAATGGTAAATTATCTTGATAAAGTATCTGATTTAACATCTAGAAATGATGCAATGTATGTTGTAGATTCTGTTTCTTTACTTGGGGGGGCTGATCTTAAAGTTGATAAATGGAATATTGATGTCTGTTTAACTGGTTCACAAAAAGCAATTGCAGCACCTCCTGGAATTTCTCCAATTTCTGTTAGTGCTAAAGCTAAAAAATACATGATTGAAAATCCTCCATCAACACACTACTTCAATTTAGCAAGATACTTCAAATATTATGATGAAGAAAAACATACTCCATTCACTCCTGCATTACCCCTACTTTACGCATACAGAGAAGCATTAACAATAATGTTAGAAGAAGGATTACAAAATGTCTTTAATCGTCATAAAGTTTGTTCAGATGCATTATATTCAGGATTAAGTGCAATTGGATTAACACCATTTGCAAAAGAAGAAGATCGTTCAATTTCTATTGTTGCATTAAACTACTTGGATGGACTTGAAGACAAAACTTTCAGAAGTACACTAGCTAATAAATTCAAAGTGTTAGTTGCAGGTGGATTTGGTGATCTTAAAGGTAAAGTATTTCGAGTTGGATGTATGGGTGAAGTAAGTTCATATCATGTCATGAGAACTATTTCTGCAATTTCATCTACCTTAGCAATGATGGGGTATGAAACTGATGCAGCAGCAGGACTCAAAACTGCAGAAGAAAAACTAAAAGATCTCTAAATTTTTGCTAACGTCAAGAACGTTTAACTAATATAAGGAAATTCAAGAACGATGACATTGACTTTTGATAAAGGATCATTAATTCTAGTTGATTATACTGCAAAAGTAAAAGATGATGATGAGGTTTTTGATACCACTCTTGAAGCAGATGCAAAAAAATATTCACTTCATGAAGAAAATGCCAAATATCGTCCAAAACTAGTTTCTATTGGTGAGACATCATATCCAGTTCTAAAAGGATTTGATGAAGCATTAGCAAAAACATCCGTTGGTGATAAACTAACAGTTGAGGTTACTCCTGACAAAGGTTTTGGCGAAAGAGATTCTGGAAAAGTTAGAATGGTTCCACTTAGAAAATTAGGTGAAGATGCTGAAAAAGTTTCAGTAGGTGATACAATTGAAGTTGATAATAAAAGAGGAATTATTCGTTATATCGGATCTGGTAGAGTACAAATTGATTATAATCATAGATATGCAGGAAAAACAATTCTGTTTGATGTTAATGTATTGAAATCCCTTGATTCTCCTAATGACAAAGTTGACGCAATTTTAAAAGAGAGACTTCCAGTAGAAGATACAAAAATTGCCTTTGACTTAAAAGATAATGAAGTAAATATTACAATTCCTGAAGAAATTTTACGTGCTGATGGTTTACAAATAATGAAACATTTTATTCAATTAGATATTTTCAAATTTGTTAAAACTTTAGAAAAAATAAGTTTTGTTGAAACTCATATCAATAAACAAGCTTCAGAAAAGAAACCTGAAACAAAAGAAAATACTTCTGAACAAAAAACTGCCTAAATTAAATAACTTTAGTAATTTTTGCAAGATTTAATGCTGTTTTCTTAGTCATTTTAATTTCTTTTAAAATTGTATATCTTTCTGGTCTTAATCCTTGTGCAATAATTAATGCTTGAATTATTACATCTGGCTCAAGTCCAATTTGTTTTGCAGTAGTTGGTGCACCAACATTTTTCAATGTTTTAATAATTTTTTTCCAATCTTGCCCTTGTAATTTTGCCATCATTATAGATCCAAGACCACATTTTTCTCCATGGAGTCCAATACCTGGTACAATTTTGTCTAATGCATGTGAAAAAAGATGTTCTGCACCAGAACATGGTCTGCTACTTCCTGCAATACATGATGCCACTCCAGCGCTAATCAATCCTTCTACAATTATGCGGGCATCTAATCCTTTCTTTGCAAATTCAGAAGAATTTTCCATGACAATTTTAGCACTCATCATTGCTAAGTCCGCTGCATATCTTCCATAGTACTCTTTATTCTTCTTATTTCCTAATTGCCAATCTTTTACAGCTATAATATTAGCAATAAGATCTCCACAACCACTAGCTAAAAGTCTTGTTGGAGCTTTTTTAATTATGTCAATATCTACAAAAACACCCATAGGTGCAGATGCTACAATTGAATGAGGCTTATCACTTTTTACAGAAACAAATGGACTTGCCATTCCATCATGTGATGCAGCAGTTGGTACAGCTACAAATGGTATTGATAAATTATATGAAATTAATTTGGCTGTATCTACAGAACGACCTCCACCAATTCCTACAATCAGATTTGAATTATCTTTTTTAACATCTTTTTCAATTTTGTTAATTGATTTAATTTGATTATCTATTGATGTATGCCAAATAAATTGAATTTTTTTAATTTTTAATGATTTTTCTATTTTTGTTTTTAAAATTTTTTGAACATTTGATCCAGATATCAATGAAACTTTTTTTGGTTTATTTAATGAATTTAGAAATTTTCCAAAATCACCTATGTTTTTTTCACCAATTTCAATGAGTCTTGGTAACTCCATTGTATGTGACTTCATGTGATCTTCATTTTTTCTCATTATTTATCATTTCAAAGGATCAAAAAGTTATTTAAAAGGGTGAAATGACATTTACTTTATCTTAAAAGGTGTATATTGTCAAATAACGTTGAAGAAAAAATTTTGCATGGGACTACCACTGTAGGTATCAAGGCTAAAGATGGTGTTGTATTATGTGCAGATATGAGAGCTAGTGCTGGATATTTTATAGCAAATAACAATACTATGAAAATTCAACAAATTGACCTACATGCAGGCTTGACCTTAGCTGGAGGCGTTGCAGATGCACAAAACATCGTTGATGTTTTACGTTATCATTCTAATTTACACAGAGTTGATAAAAAAAATTCAATTTCAATTCATTCTCTTGCAAGACTTTGTTCATTGATTTTTCATCAAAATAGAGGATATCCGTTTATGGCTGATATCTTACTTGGTGGTTATGATGCAAATGGTCCTGCATTATTTAATGTCGATATGTTTGGTTCTGTTGAAGAAAAATCTTATGTTACAACTGGTAGTGGATCACCCGTAGCTTATGGTTTACTTGAAGAAGAATATAGAAATGACCTCACAGTTGAAGAGGCAAAAAAAATAGCTTTACGAGCTGTTAAAGCTGCAATTATAAGAAACATTGGTACCGGTGATGGAATAAACATCGCAATAATGGACAAAGATGGATTCCGTCTTTTAACCGATGAACAAAAGAAAGCAGTTATTGAACTTTAGTGATTTAATGCAAAAAAAACAACCTCTAAAAGAATTACCTCCAAGCAGCCAGAATATAATGGCCACCATACTGCAAAGTATGCCAAGAGAAGCAAGTATTACAAAAATAGAATATGAAGGACCAAGAATTGCACTTTACACAAATTCTCCTAGATATCTATTAGAAAATAATGAAACAATTTCAAAACTTGTCAATATAATTAAAAAACGAATTGTAATTAGAACTGATGAATCTATCAGAAAACCTGAAGATGAATGTAGAAAAATTATTGCAGAGCATGTTCCAAAAGAAGCAAATCTTCAAGGAATTTTATTTGATACATCAACTGGTGAAGTCTCAATTGAAGCAAAAAGACCTTGGTTATTACAAAGAAATGCTAAAGAATTCAATCATGCTGATCTTACTGAAAAAATAGGTTGGAGATTAAGAATTAGAAAAGCTACTACTGTACCATCACGTACTATTCAAATAATTAATGCAACTCTAAAACAAGCTTCTGCTGAAAGAAGTAAACAAATGAAACAAGTAGGTGATGATATTTTTAGACCTCGTTTATCTCAACGAACTGAAGTATCTCTTCATACTCTTGGTGGTTTTGGACAAGTAGGTAGATCTTCTATGTTGCTATCCACATCAGAAAGTAAAATCCTAATTGATTGTGGAATTAATCCTGGTGCTCGTTCTCCAATGGATGCATATCCTAGACTTGATTCTTTAGATCTTACTTTAGATGATCTTGATGCTGTAGTAATTGGTCATGCTCATTTGGATCATACTGGATTCTTACCAGCATTATGCAAATATGGTTACAAAGGTCCAATTTATTGTAGTGAACCAACATTACCTATGATGAATTTAATTCAATTAGATGCAATTAAAGTCGCAGCTGCTCAAGGTAGAACTCCAATATATGCTGAACGAGATGTAAAACAAGTTATGAAACAAACAATTACTTTACCTTATGGCACTGTAACTGATATCTCTCCTGATATCAAATTGGTTCTTGCAAATGCAGGACATATTCTTGGTTCTGCACTATGTCATTTTCATATTGGAAATGGTGATCATAATTTTGTTTATTCAGGTGATATTAAATTTGGAAAAAGTATTCTGTTTGAAGCTGCCAGTTGGAATTTCCCAAGAGTTGAAACATTGTTGATTGAAAGTACTTATGGTCTTAGAGAGGATGTTCAACCAACTAGACAACAAGTAGAATCCTCTTTCATTAATGCAGTAAATAACACTTTAGCAGACGGAGGAAAAGTTTTGATACCAATTCCAGCAGTTGGACGTGCTCAAGAAATTATGATGGTAATTGATCATTATATGAAATCTGGTGAAATGGTTGAAGCACCAGTTTTTACTGAAGGGATGATTTCTGAAGCATCAGCAATTCATGAATCTTATCCTGAATATCTTGCAAGAGAATTAAAACAGAAAATTTTAGAAACAGATGATAATCCATTTGATTCTGAATATTTTACAAATATTGAACATGCAGATGCTAGAGAAGAACCAATGAGAGAAAATTCCCCATGTATAATTTTAGCAACATCAGGAATGCTAGAAGGTGGACCAGTTTTAGAATATTTCAAAAATATTGCTCCAGATAAGAAAAATAAAGTATTGTTTGTTTCTTATCAAGTAAATGGAACTTTAGGAAGACGAGTTCTTGATGGTTCTAAACAAGTTTCTATGTTGGGAAGGGAAGGTAAAGTTGAAGTTGTTTCTGTTAACTCTGGTGTTGAAAAATTAGATGGATTTAGTGGACATAGTGATTACAATCAATTAATGTCATTTGTACAAAGATTAAGACCAAAACTTCGTAGAGTATTAGTTAATCACGGAGAACGCTCAAAATCAGAAAATCTTGCTATGAATATTAGACGAACATACAAACTTCCAGCTCACTATCCTCAAATTCAAGAAGCAATAAAATTATTTTAAATCGTATTCTGGTTTCCAGATCTTTATACTAGATGGTGTAACAATAATTCTTTCTTCACCTAATCTTGCAATATCTGCATCTGCTGTTTTAGCAATTGAATACAACTCTTCAACTACTTTACGTAATTGATCCACATCTTTTTGTGCTAATGGAGTAACTCTAAGAATTAGAATCATTCCTTTTTTGATGTCTTCTTTGATAGAATGAACATCACTACTATCCCGAATTGTAATTGCCTTTAGATATGTGGGACTTTCTTGCTTTTGCATTATAATTGAAAAAAGATCTACTCCCTCAAAAACTCTTCTTTAATTTTTTAAATTTTTTACGCCTACATTCTAAATTTAAGATAAGATTGTTCTTCTGCGCATTCTACACTAATTTCATCTGTTGAATCCCCATTTTTAATAGAAATAATATTTTTTTCAGTTTTTGGTGCATCTGAATATCTTAGAGTTACAGCTGATCCAAAATCTACATGTAACTTTGCATTCTTACCACGTAAAATTGAAATTGGTCCTACGTAATCTTTAGCTTCAAGTAAAATATCTCCAGGTAATGCTAATGCTTTAATCATTTCATTTTCATCTTTGTTTCTTCCTATGACAAATTTTGTTTCTTCATCTAATCTAAAGTGTCTTCCAATTTTTAACAAATCAATTTCATTAATTGTTGGAGTTTCTATATGATCAAACAAATCTTTAGCTTTAACTCCAAATTGTGGTTCAGTTAACAAACAACCACCACCTGCATTTGGTGGATTTTCAATACCATATTCTTTAGCCATTTGCATCTGAATTTTTCTTTGTCTTCCTCTAATCATTCCAAGATTTTCTCTTTTGATTAAACCACTTTTTTCAGCATCTGTTGCTGGTAATAATCCTGCAGATAATGGTCTAACAATTTTTCCAGTCAAATTTGATTCTTCTTCAATAATATGTAACGATGGTGCATGTTGACTCATTGGACGTTGACCCAATACTTCGCCTGAAATAATAAATTCTGCACCAATTTCTTCCATGTGTTTTTTTGCAGCATCAAACATCATTGTTCTACAATCAACACATGGATTAAATCCTGCACCGATTCCGTGTTTTGGATGTTTTAGCATCTCAATGTATTCATCACCAAGATAAACTGTTTTTAGATTTACATTAAGATCATCTGCTTTTTCTCTAATTTCAAAACCACATCCTCTTCCACAATCAAAATCACAAAATGGAGTTTTAATTGCAACAGCAGAAACTTCGAATCCTTGTTTTTGCATCATTTTTACTGCAAGTTGACTATCTAAACCACCAGAAAGTAATGCAACTACTTTCTTCTTTTTATCTTCGGTCATAGTACCATTTTTTTAAATTCCTTATACAAACTTTACATCATACATAAATTGAGAATATACAATATTGTGATATGAAACAACGTAGAAAAAATCTTCTAAGACATGCACAAAAAATTGATTGTGATACACTAGTTACATTTGAGCCTGAGAATCTATTCTATATGACTGGTTTTTGGGGTGAAGCCATAGGATTACTTGAAAAAAATGGAAAAACAACCATTATTGCTCCAGAACTTGAGGTTGGAAGAGCAAAAGATGAATCTGAAGATTGTAATGTAATAACTGCTGAACGTGGATCTGGATTAATCTCTACACTAATACAGAAAATTAAGAAAAATCATGTTTGTACTGATTGCCAAAATTATTCAACTATGTTAAGCCTAAAAAAATCAATTTCACACATTAAATCTACTACAGAACCATTTTACAATGCTCGTATAATAAAAGATGAAAAAGAAATTAAAATTTTGAAAAAAGCTTCTAAAATTATTGATGAAATGTTTTCAATTTGTTCTAAAAAAATGCAAGTTGGACAAAAAGAATCTGAATTACAAACAATTTTGATGACATATGCAATGGAACAAGGAATGTTTGATACTGGTTATGCATCTACACTCAATCCTTTAATTATTGCTGGAGGTCCAAATGGTGCACTTCCACATGCTCAGGTAAGTCAAAGAAAATTCAAAAAAGGCGATCTTGTAGTTACTGATCTTACATTAAGATACAAAGGATATGTTTCTGATGCAACTCGTACATTTGCACTTGGAAAAATTTCTTCACAAGCTAATGAAGCATATGAAATTGTTAAAGAATCACAAAAACTTGGTCTTAAATCTGTTAAACCAAATATAGATTGTAAAGATGTTGATTCTGCATGTAGAAAATACATTGAAGAAAAAAATTATGGAAAATACTTTATTCATTCAACTGGACATGGAATTGGATTAGAGGTACATGAATTTCCAACTATTTCTTATCGAAGTAATACTAAATTAAAAGAAAACATGGCAATTACTGTAGAACCGGGAATCTATATTGAAAATAAATTTGGAATTAGAATAGAAGATTCACTTATTGTAAAAGATAGACCAATTATAATGCATAAATTTACAAAAGATCTACTAACAATCTGAGCCTAATCATAAAAGTCTACTATGCTTATGATATATTTTGATTCAGGATTATTTGATTTAATTTCTTTAGAATCTATATTTACATTCCAATCATAATTAATATCATCACCTTTATCCGATTTGAAATTTAATATAACTTGATATTCTTCTAAATTGATATTTGCTACGACTACATGTATTCTAGTATTTCTATCGTCAAATATTTTTTTATCTGGATATTCTTCATTTATTTTATTTTCAATTGCATCTTTTACATTTAATCCTGATTCATTAGGACCATTATACTGCATTAAAATATCGACTACAATTTGTTCCTCTTCTGAAAAATCAATTAAAAAATCATCAAGATGTTTTTCTGTTAATACTCCATTTACACTTATTACAATTAATGCAATTCCTGCAAGGTATAGTGGTGCTCTTTTTTTAAGAAAAGCTTTAAGATTATTCTTTTTTGGCTTTTCTTCTTTCTTATCTTTTTTACCCACTTTAATCCCTGTAAATAATTAATAATTTGAAGTTATTATTAACTAACTCCTTATCACGAATTTTTAATGTAATAGATTTCAATCTTCTTTGATTAATGATTTGATACTTGTAATGTTTTCAGAATTTAATTCAATTTCTTTATGTTCTGCTAATGCATGTTCCGTAACTAATGACATTAACTCTTCTACACTTTCTGTTGATGCTGACCAATCACAATCTTTTCCTGCATCCTTACAACTAATCGATTTTGTCATAATTGTTTGATTTTTTATGGTTATTTAGGAAATTCGTTAATTGTCATGCCTAGATTTTGAGAAATATTCTTGATTTTTCAAAAATATTTTCCTATAACAAGTTCTATCTGCATATTGACTTTTTTACTTAATTCATACACTACAATTATTGAATGTTAATTGTATCTTCTCCTCTTGCGATTTTAAGCGTAATAATATTGAAGAAAAAGATTTTCTAAAACACTTGAGTGAAGAACATTCTGATGAGATACTAGAAATTTCTAAAAAAGAAAATATGTCTATTAAAGCAGTAGAAATGATAACCATATCTAACTCAACTGTGTTTATTAATTCTAATTAAGATGAAAAGGGAAGTAATGAGAAGAGGTTAAGACACAAAAATGACTTCTGTCCCACTCATCACTATGATCGGTTATTGATATTTGAATAAATTTGCATAATAAGGAATTGGTATATTTGATGAATGAGTTAGAAAGAAAAGGAAGTTAAAAATTTTTAATTATTTTTAGCCGTTAGAATTAAAACTTGCCATGGGAATATAATTTTTCCATTCTTTTTTGTATATTGTAGAGTTTTTTCTTTAACTGAATTTTTGAATTCTTTACGTTTTGAATATTCTAATGCATTTAATTTTTCTTTTAGAGGTTTAGCAATGTATTTGATATAATTTTTCCAATAATCTTCAAATTTTCCTGGATTGTAATTAAAAATAAATTCTTTTACAACAATATTTGAGAATCCTGCTTTTCTAACTTCTGTTTTTAATGCAGATTTAGTACCAAATCTATCTAAATTTGGTGTTCCAGGTGGAATATAATCTGGTATGTATTTTATAGCAGAATCTAAAATACTGCTAAAAAATGGAACATTATCTTTACTTCCATGAACAGATATTCCTATTTTTCCAGATTTTTTGAGGCTGTTTTTCATATTTTTTAATGCTTTTTGTGCATTAGGAAAAAAAAACAGTGCATACTGACAAGTTACTACATCAAATTTTTTTGAAAAAGTAAAATTTTCCGCATCAGTATTTACAAAATCTAAATTTTTATTTTTTTCATTCCATTTCTTTGCAATTTTAATTGCAGTTGTTGATGTATCAATTCCTACTACATATCCTAATTTACTAATTTTTTTTTGGATTTGTTTTGTAACTACTCCAGTTCCACATCCAACATCGAGTACCAAATTATTTTTGTTAATTTTTACTAATTCAATTAATTTTTTTGTACTTTGAAATGGTCCTTTATTTACACTAGCCCATCTTTTATGATATCTTGGAGCAATTTCATTCCAAATTTTCATATTTCTTTGTTTATATTTTGAATGAATAACTTTCATTTTAATTTTAATTCAATTTGTTTTCTTATAATTTTTGCAATTTTTTCTTTTTTCATCCAACCTGAAATAATTTTCTTTTTTGAATCTATAATTATAATTTGATTATTTTGAGAATTTTTCTTATATCTAGATGTTCCAATATCATTTGCTATGATTATATCTGATGATGATTCTTTTAATTTCTTTTTAGCTGATTTAATTAATTGAGAACTAGTAACATTTGTTTCTGCCTTAAAACCAACTAACATAACATTTTTCTGCATTTTTTTTATCTGATCTATGATTTTAGGAGCTTTTTTGAGGCTAATTGAAATATTTGTCTTTGAACTTTTTATTTTTTTCTTACTTGGATTTTTGGGAATATAATCAGATATTGCAGCAGCCATAATTACAATATCAAATTTATTTTTTAATTCTTTTTTTACTACATTATACATTTCCTTACTTGTTACAACATTAATGATCTTTGCACCTTTTGGTGGTTTTTCATTACCTGGTCCATAAACAAATGTAACTTTTGCACCCGCAGAAACTAATTCTGTTGCTAAACTTACTCCTGTTTTACCAGAGCTTTGATTTGTAATTACTCTAATAGGATCTATGTATTCAACTGTTGGTCCCGCAGTCATTAAAATTTTTTTTCCATGTAATTTAGATGAGAATCCAAATTTTCTTAAAACAAAATCAAGTACTTCTTCTGGTTCTGATACTTTTGCTTTACCTTCTATCATGTTTGGTGATACAAAGTCAATTTTATTTTTTAGAAATGAAATATTTTTTTTAACTGCTGCATTTTCATACATTGATGCATGCATTGCTAAAGCCATTAAAATTGGTGTTTTTGAACCAAATCCTACAGTAAGTACTGTTGAAATTGGCGTATCATCAATTCCATTTGCAAGTTTTCCTAATGTATTTGCAGTAGCTGGATATACAATAATTAGATCTGATTTTTTATAATCTGCAATACTGATATGCTCTAGTTTACCTGTTAATTTTGTAATAACGTCATTTCCTGTTGCCCATTTCATATAATCAGGCTGAATCATTTTCGTTGAAGCACCACTCATTACGCATGTAACTTTTGCACCATGTCTCATTAGTAATCTTGCAAGTTCAATCGATTTGTATGCTGCAACACTTCCTGCAACACATAATACAATTTTTTTCCCAGAAAGTTCTGTTCCCTTTGATTCAACTATATCTAATGAAGGATGTTCATTTTTTTTATTAGACAATTTCTTCCCTCAATTTACTATATTCAGTTTCTTCCATTAGAAATTCATTTTCTTGTGAGGGGAAATTTTCTTCTTTGACTTCTGTTATATACGATTTTACTGCATTTCTTATTTCTTCAGATAAAGACAGATATCTTTTTGCAAATTTTGGCTTTATTTTTTCAAACATTCCTAACATATCATGAACAACTAAAACTTGTCCATCACAATCTTTTCCTGAACCAATTCCTATTGTTGGTACAGAAATTTTTTCTGTAATAATTTTTGCAACTTGACTTACAACCATCTCTAAAACTATACTAAATACACCTGATTCTGTTATTATTTTTGCATCTTCGATTAACTGAATCGCATTTTCTCTTGTTTTTCCTTGTACTGTATATTTTTCAGCAGTTTGTGGAAGTAATCCTAAATGGCCCATAACAGGTATTCCTGATTTAGTAATTGCTCTTATTATTTTTGCAACTTCTTTTCCACCTTCTAATTTTACTGCATCTGCACCTGCTTGAATAAGTCTTGATGAATTTGCAACTGCATCTTCCTCATTTTGATACGAATTAATTGGTAAATCTGATACAATTAAAGAATTTTTTCTTGCATTTTTTGTAGCAGTTGTAAATCTAATCATATCTTCCATTGTTACTGAAGTAGTATCTTCATATCCTAGCATTACCATGCCTGCACTATCTCCTACAAGAATTACATCAACCTGATCACATAACGTTACCATGGTAGAATCATATCCTGTTAAAACAGTAATTTTTTCTTTATCTTTCATCTCTGTAATATCTTTGATAGTTTTATGCATTTTTTGCTCTCCTTTCTAAATTTTTTCTAATTTCTAAAATTGATATTTTGAGATTTTTTTTATTGTTGTATGTGGAAGATTTTTTTATTTTCTTTTTTGATTCAACTACAAGTAATTTCATAGAACGTGTTACATTGTCTACTATTGTAATGTCAGCAGTTTGTGCAGTTCTAGAAAGAGGGTTTAAATCAAATGTAATAATTTTCTTTTTTGCTTTTTTTAATGCAATTGTTCTATCACCATCTTCTAAAGGAATTAAAACAACATCTGCTGAAAATATTCCATTTTTATCAACAATTCTTCTTGCACTATCAATTCCTAATAGTTTTGTAGATGATTTTTTATTTAATCCAAAAATTTCTTCTGCACCTGATTTTTTTAAAATTTTAGTAATTGCTCTTTTTCGCTTTTCACTAGAATAAAACAAATTCACTTCAATTTTTGAATCTGTATTTTTTGCTAATTGAATTATTTCTTTCGGGCATAATGCTGCAAAATTACCATTAACGGAAATTACGGAATTTTTTGCATTTTTTAACATAAATGCTGCTGCTTTTATTGCACTTTTTGCCGATTTTGATGTTTTTTCACCTATTAGATAATCAAAAGCCTCTCCTCGCCCATGAGCTAAAAGCCCTTCTTTGGCAACTAAATTATCATCAAAACCCTTAACTAACTTTTCACGAATTAAAAGAGAATTTATTCTTGGATGTGATTTTGGAATTAAGGTCATATTTTTTAATTAATTATAAAGAACTCTTGCTCCCACATCATCTAATTCTGATTTTATAATTATTCCATCTGAATATTTTTGTAAAATTTCTAAAACTCTATTTTCTTTTTCTTTAGGAATCATTGAAAAAATTGTTTCTCCAAATAATGCAATTCCACATTTAATATTATTTTCAGATAATTCATTTACTACTTTTTGCATTTTTGGTGTCATAACATTCACATATTTTGCAAATTGTAAAGACATTTCTTGGAAATGTTCATAATTTTTTGATTCCAATAATTCATTTACCATTTTTCCTCCAAGACCATTAATTTGTGGTAATCTTTCTTTGATGAATTTATTTGTAGAAATTGGAGAAAAACATATCATAATAATAGAAATTTTATTTAAAGTAATTTTTTTAACATGACCGATACCTGGTGCTCCAGGTTTATCTCTAATTTCAAATCCACCATAATATGATGCTAAAACATCTCCTAATCCTGTTTTACAATTTACTTCTGCGTTATGTGCTATTTGACCAATAATTGTTTTATCTAATTTTGTTTTAAGAGCTTGATCTAATGCAAATGCTAGTGATAATGCAACTGCACTACTTGATCCTAAACCATATCCTACTGGAATTGTTATTTTATGTTCAATATTAAAAAATAAATTTGAAAATTTACCTAATTTTATAAATTCATTTAAAACATATTCTGAAATATCTGTTTTATCTGATTGATATCCTTTAGTAGTTATTTTAAAATTTATTTTATCATTATTTTTTGTTTTAATTTTTACTTTAGTTGTAACTCCCTGTTTGATTGAAAATCCTGCTCCTGTAGATCCTATTTTTTCTAAATTTGTTTCATTTTTCTCAATATAGGCCTTGAAAAAACCTGTTACATGTGCAGGACAAAATGCTATGGCTTTCATTAATTTCAGTTTAAACTTAAGGCAAAATATAAGAATATGGCTTAAATTAATTAAATTAGTATAAATTGACTAAATTTATTCGACGCCTGCAAAGAATTGGAAGTAGTATTCTAGTGTCATTACCAAAGGAATGGATTGATGCAAATAACTTGGATAAGGGTATTGAAGTAGAAATCGAAACTGGTAATGATAGTATTTCAATATCACTAAACAACGAAATGCGACCAACAAAAGAACTTGTAATTTCTTATCCTTTACATAAAGAGGAAAATATTGTAGCTGACATTACTGGTGCTTATCTATTAGGTTATGATGTTATAGAAATTAATTCAAAATCAACAATATCTGGTGAGGATAGAGAACAAATTCGTAATTCTATAAGAAGATTAGTTGGAATGGAAATAATTGAAGAAGATGCATCACATATCAATATGCAATTCCTTTTAGATTCTACTACATTAAATCCAGAAAAAATTCTCAAAAGAATGAATTCAATTGCACTTGGTATGTATGATGATGTCACAAATGCATTAATTTCTGACGATAAATCTAATTTAGAATCATTATCAAAACGTGATGTAGAAGTAAATAGACAATATTTTCTACTTGTTCGTTTAATTCGTAGTACACTTGTTGATACAAAATTAGCGAATGCGTTTAATTTAGAAAATATTGATATTCTTGATTATAGGGTTGCAGCAAATATTCTTGAAAATGCAGGTGATTTTATTGTTGAACTTTCAGCTTTAATTTTTAATTCATCCCTACCAAAAGATTATGCAACGAAAATCTATAATGTTGTAAGAGATTTTAATTTAATAGCTGAAAAATCTATTGATGCATTTACAAAACCTGATAGACTTTTAGCTATAGAATCTATTTCTTTACATAAAGAATATGAAAAAAAACTTAGTTTACTTAGAACTACTTTAGGAAATAAAAAACAAATTCCAATTGATTTTCTTGATTTAATCTATATGTTTGAAAGAATTGCACAATCATGGGGAGATCTTGCAGATCTTGTTCAACCTATCTATAATGAATAATTAATTCAATTTCTTTTTTGTTGCATATGTTAAAATTGCACAGATTGTTTTCGAATCTTGAATCTTACCATTTTTAATCATTGTAATCACTTTTTTTAAATCCATTTTTACAACTGAAAGAATTTCGTCCTCATCTAGCTTTAATTCTCCCATTTTTTTTAATCCTGAGGCTAAAAAGCAGTGAATTATCTCTGCGTTATACCCAATTGATGGATAATATGTTATCAATGGACTCATTTTTTTTGCACTATATCCAGTTTCTTCTTGTAATTCTCTAAATGCACATTTTATTGGTGCTTCCTTTTTTTCTAATGTTCCAGCAGGTATCTCTAAAACATATCCATGTGGGAATCTATGTTGTTTAACTAAAATGACTTTATCTTTCTCATCAAAAGCAAGTATGGCTGCAGCACCTCTATGTTCTATTACCTCTCGTTTAACTTTTCTACCTTCTATTTTTCCAGTATATACACTAAGGCCTAAAATTTTTCCTTCATAGATTTTTTCTTTCTTCACATTAATTTTAAAAACTGTTATTATTTAATTTGTTTGGTATGTTAAATGTAATTTTGATGATTTTTTAAAATCAATTATTGTTTTTTTTAACCATTTGTCATAAAATGAAATTTTTTTAGGAATAAACAAATCTGCAGATTTAACATTTTTTATATTTCTAACTTTTTGTGTTAGTTCATCCATTTTGTAAATATTATTACTATACATAAATAAAACAATTTGATTTTTTGCAATAAATGGAATTTGTAAATATGAATTAGAAAGTTCTTTATTCATTTTTTCTAATGTTTCTTTTAAATCACTTTTAATCCAAGTAATTATTGCATAAGGAATAAATTTTTTAATTTTTTTAGGATCATAAATTGTAGTAAATTGAATTCCATCATTTTTGTGTAATTTTTCAATACATCTTGTTATTGTCTTTGTTGACATTTTTGTATTCTTTGCAATTTTTTCAATTTTTTGTCTTGGATCTTTTATTAGTTCATCTAAAATTTCTAAATCAGTTTTTGTGAGATTTGTTTTAAATCCTGGATTTTCTGCTTCAAAAATTGATAAAACTTTAAAATCTTTCATTAGTTTTTTTGCAAGTTCAATTTTTTGCTCTAAACCCTCTTTTACAATAATACTACAGACTGTAATTCCTCCAACACATGGTGCTACAAAATGTGGTTCTCCTACGAGACTTACTTGTTCTAAAATTTCATTTATGTTTTCACTTGATATTACAAAATACAAAACACCGTAACCTAACACTGGTGGTTCAACTTTAATGAAAAATCCCTCAATGATTTCAATTTTTTGCATTTTACGTATTCTTGCATTTACTGCTCCTCCTGACATCCCCAAATCCATTCCTATTTGTCTGTCTGATTCTCTACAATTGTTAAGTAATTTACTAAGAATTTTAATATCAAAATTGTCCATTTTATCACTTATAGAGCCTCAATAAAATATAAAAATAACTAATATCATATAAAATTGTCTGTAATTTGATATTAAAAATAATATATGTTAAATATTAGACTATTTTCTTTATTTTATGGATTACCGAATGAAATTAGCAAAAAGGATGCTATTCAATAAAAGGGGTAGTTTGATTGGTGCAGTTTTAGCTGTAACCATTGGAATTTTAGTAATTCATGTAAATTTTGTAATATTTCAGGGACTTTTTGATGCTATTGTTAGGGATATCAGTGATTATCGAAATGGGGATATTCTTGTAACAAATGAAGATGACTATATCGATAAATCTGATTCAACAATTGTAAGTTGGTTTGAAAGAATTTCATATGTTGAAGCGGCGACACCGCGGCTTTCATCGACGGCAGAAATGGAAATTACAAAAAATGGAAAATTGATTGAAAAAACTAGAATCCCTGTAGTTGGTGTTGATCCATTTAATGACATTAGAGCATCCACTGTTCATGAAACTGTTACAGAAGGAAGTTATGTTTTCTCAAGAAATTCTATTGTGTTGGGAAATACTGTAGCAAATGATCTTGGAGGAGCTACAGTTGGAGATAATATCAAAGTTATGATTATTGATAGATGGGGTGAAGAGCAAACAAAAAGATTTACTGTATCTGGAATTGCAAAATCACCTGGTGGTCAAGGATTTGATTATAGTGCAGTTATCCACATTGATACATTGCGTGATATGACAAATAGAGAAGGTCAAACAGGATCAATTATGGTAAAATTAAAGGATCCAACTAAAGCATTAGAAGTAAAAGAATTTTTCTTATTATCATTTCCAAATGATAATTTCTTAGCAGAAACAATAGAAGAATCAGCTGAACAACAACTTGCTGGTTTTAGATCTGGTATAGCAATGATTAACATGATTGGATATTTTGGAATGATGTCTTCTGCATTTGCAATTGTTACAATTCAAATGATGTTAGTAAATGGTAAAACTAGAGAAATTGGTGTAATGAGAGCAATTGGTGCTAAAAGAAAAGATATTTTGATAATTTTTATTTTTCAAGGTATGTTAATTGGAGCAATTGGTGCTGGAGTTGGAACTGCAACTGGATTAGGCTATACCTTTTATGCAAAAGAAACAAAGATGTCATTCAATAACAGTTTACCCCTTGAAGTAACTTACAATTGGGAAAAAATTGTACAGACTGCTTTGGCTTCATTTATTTTAGCTATTATTGCGTCATTATATCCATCGTACAGAGCTACAAAATTATTACCTGTGGAGGCGATGAGAACTGGCTAGAGTACTTGAGGTTAATAATTTAACCAAAATTTATGGTGATGGAGAAAATAAAGTAAAGGCACTTGATAATGTATCTTTTTCAATTGAACAAGGTGAAGTTGTTTTAATTGTTGGAAGTTCAGGTTCAGGAAAATCTACATTACTAAACATGATTGGATTGTTAGATAGTCCAACAAATGGTCAAGTCCTCATTGATGGAATTAACACTACAAAACTTGGAGATAATAAAATCTCTTCATTTAGAAATAAGAAATTAGGATTTATTTTCCAATTTTCTAATCTTTTATCAGATCTTTCAGTTTTAGAAAATATATTATTGCCAAGACAAATTGCTGGTACTAATTTTACTTCTGAAAAGGATGCTATCGATTTGCTAAAAGCAGTTGGATTAGAAGATCAAATCTATAAACGTGCAAATAAAATTTCAGGTGGACAGGCTCAAAGAGTAGCTATAGCAAGAGGTTTAATCAATAAACCATCAATTGTTTTAGCTGATGAACCAACTGGAAATCTTGATTCTGTAACATCTGATACAATAGTCCAATTAATGAAATCCATGGCAAGAAAATTAAATCAAACATTCATTGTAGTTACACATGATAGAGAGCACTTTGGAGATGTAGATAGAATAATTACAATTAAAGATGGTAGAGCATTTGAGGGTGAACAACCATCAGCAATGGAGATAACTGTATAATGAATTCTCAATTTTTCTTAATATTATTTTTAATTGCACTTGTACCATTTATTTTTACAAATTCATATGCTGATTGGAAAGATGGGCCAATTCCTTCTGGAAATTTTGGTGATTCACCATTTGAAAGAAACTTTGGTGATATTAAATTCTTAGATGCATACTTTGGTACATTAGATAATAAGATAGAAGTTGAAAGTGGAGATAGTAATGTACCATTTACAATTGAATTTGCAAATGTAGGAACTCAGGATATAACTGGAATTGATGGTAAATTGTCATTACCATTTGGATTTTCAGGTTCAGATGGTCTGGGTACAGCAATTGAAGCTAATGCTAATACTAATTCTTTAGCTGGTGAGAATTTTCATTTAACTTTCTATGTAAATTTAGATAAAAATACAAAAATTCAGCAGTATTCTGGAGCAGTTAAAGTTGATTATTCAAGATTACGAGAATCTGGTGTGAGATCATCATTTTCTAATTTTGATTTTAAAGTAACTGGAGATAGTACAATTAATGTAAGAGCATCAGAGTTATTTCTTACATCATTAACATCAAATAATATCGTTATTGATATTGTAAATGATGGAACTGCTCCAATTTCAGCAGTTGATGTTATCATAAATAATGTACAAACATCACTTTCATCAAATACAGCATCAATTACAAATATTGAAAATGTTTTGATCTTAGAAACAAGTTGGGACATTGGAAATATTTTAGCAAAATCTTATCAATCTTTTATTGTAGATGTGTATATACCTGAGTCTTTAAAGGGTGATACTTTACGAATTCCTTTATCTATTTCATATTATAATACACATGGTGATAAAGAAACTATCTCAAAAATCCTTGATTTTTACATTAAAGGTTTAATTGATCTTACTGTTTTCAATGTAAAGGTAATTGAATTATCTGGTACACAAATGGTAATTGGTGAAATAATTAATGAAGGAAATGAGGATGGGTTATTTGGTTTTGTAACTCTTGATTCTAATGGGGACTCCAACATTAAATCAAATACTCAATTTATTGATGAAATTGAAACTGATGCACCTGTTCCATTTAATGTTCCTATAGAATTTGATGGTGAATCACAATATGGTGAACATGATATTACAATTACTGTAAGATACAAAGATAGTGTAAGAGATGAAATTTTCCTTATTTACAATACTACAATTTTAGTTAATGAACCATCTAGTCTTGGAGGAGATTCATTTGATCCTATAATGATTATTATTCCAATAACTTTGATAATCGGTTTTTCAATATTTGTAATTCGTAGGCGTAAAAAAGCAATATTATCTACAAACTAATAATTAATTTTAAATCTAAAAAGTACTAATGGATAAAATGAAATTAAGATTAACTATTACAATTTTAATTATTGTATTAGCTATGGGTAGTGTAATCATTGCAACTGGTTTTATTTCAAATTCAAAATATGTAGAAATTTCTAATCAAAATGAAAATTTACAAAAATACAAAAATGAATTAGAAAAAATTAATCAATATAATCACGAAATTTTAAAATATTTAGAAAATCAAATCAAAAAATCTGATGATGTTAATATTTCTAAGATAAATGATGAGATTGATGTAATTAATCAAGTAATTAATGAAAATAAATTAGAACTTGAGAAAATAATTTTTAAATTATCTCAAATTGAATCTAACCCTTAATTTATAAAAAATATTTTTATTTTTTTCTAAATTCATATACTAATTCATTATTTGATAATTATTGTTAAATCATCGAAAATTAACTTTTATTGGAGTTATTTTTTTAGTAATCACTTTTTTAATTAACTATTATCATCAACAAGATCATCCTGATGTTGGATTTAATTATGCATATATTTCAGGAGTTATAATGTTGGTTTCATTTGCTGCAAGTTTTTTTATATTCACTAAAGATAATTTAAAAAATTAATTTATTTCATTTTTTACATTTAAATCTGATTCTATCATTAATTAAAAATTAATAGTATCAATAATTGACTTAAATTTCATTTAGATCTAGGATTATAAGCAATTATTGGCTATTCATATTATGCCTGGTGAAGAAATTGAAGTTCCAAAGGAATTACGTGAATTTATGCTTGATGAAGCAGAAGAAACTCTGCTTGGCCAAAAAAATGGAGCAAAAAAACAATATCGATATGGTAATTTGCATATTAGAGAATATGATGATAAATTTCTTGTTCATACAGATAAAGTTGATCCTAGAACTAATCCATTTTCACATTTGGCATATGATGCTCCCGAAATTTTGATTGGAATTGCATGTGGAATTTTTACAGGTGTGATTATTGGAAAAAAGTTTTCTAATAAAAAATCTAAAAAAATATCTTTATCTAATATTTTAGCTTCTTCATTAATTTCTGGATATTTAGGATATGTAACAACCAAAAAAATTAAAAAATATTTAGAGTGATTTTATGTATATAATTAGAACTGTAAAAATCTTAATCAAACTTCTACCATCTATTTTGGCATTACGTAAAGATAGAAAGAAATGGATTAATCAAAATAAAAATAAAATTGATTCAAATCAATTTAAAAAAAATGCTAGTAAGGTACTTGAAACTTTTATTTCATTAGGACCAGTTTACATAAAATTAGGACAATGGCTTTCTTCTAGAGCTGATATTTTACCACAACCTTATTTGGAAGAACTATCAAAACTTCAAGACAGTGTTCCTGCTGCACCCTTTGATCAAGTTAAACCAATAATTGAAAAAGATATTGGATTAATTAACGAAAAATTTGATAATATTGATCCAGTTTCTATTTCTGGTGCATCATTAGGACAGGTTTATCGAGGCTCTATTTCTGGTCAACAAATTGTCATTAAAGTAAAAAGACCTGGAATTGAAAAAGTTGTGGAAAAGGATCTAAAAATTCTGAAAAAAATTCTGCCTCTTGCATTAAGATTTGTTGATGCAAATCTAAGATATTCAGCAAAAACTATGCTTACACAATTTATTGAAACTATTCATGAAGAAATGGACTATACCATTGAATCCAAAAATCTTAAAGAAATCAAAAAAGATTTGGCAAAAAATAACAAAGTTATTGTACCTTCAGTTTTCGATGATTTTTCTTCAAAAAATGTTTTAACAATGGAATATTTGCCTGGAATTAAAGTCACTAATATAGATGCTTTAGAAGAGAAAAAAATTGATCGAAAACAATTAGTTATTGATGTTCATCAGGTCTTTTTTACAATGCTTCTCAAACATTCAATTTTTCATGCAGATCCACACCCCGGAAACATATCTGTAACTGATGATGGAAAATTAATTCTATATGACTTTGGGATGGTTGGGCGAATTAATAACAAAACAAGAATTAATTTAATCCGACTATATCTTGCCTTGGTAGAAAAAAATCCTCCACGAGTTGTTTCTGCTATGGATGATCTCAAAATGTTAACTCCTGATTATAATAGATCAGTAATAGAGAAAGGAATAGAATTATCAATTCGTTCGATGCATGGTGATAAACCTGATGAAATGGAAGTACAAAGCTTAATGGAACTTGCAAATCAAACTATGAGTAAATTTCCATTTATTTTACCAAAAAATTTGGCATTATACTTAAGAATGGCTTCAATAATTGAAGGAATTTACAAAACACATGATGTTGATTTCAAATTTGTAAAAGTTCTAAAAAATATTCTCCAACAAGAAAATTTAATCACAGGAGCATATATTGAAGAACTAAAAATCTCTTTTGATACTTTTCTTAAATCTATTAACTCTACATTAAGAGTTGGTTCTGATATGGAAAAATTAATGAATGAAGTTCAAATTTATATGAAAAAACGTAAACCTGTAGTTTTGATTAGCGGAAGTATGTTTTCTTCTGCTATTTTTATTGGCTCAGTATTTTTATTTCAATCAAATGAATTTCTTGGATTACTTGGAATGGTTAGTTCTGGAATTATTATGGGAATTTCAGGATTATTACGAAAATATTAGATTATTCAATTGAAATATTTTTTGATTTTTTTGTTACAGGAATAATTAATACTAAAACACCATTTTCATATTTTGCAGATTCTATCTTCTCTTCACCTTCTTTAATTTCAATTGGTAATCTGATTTTTTTATTAATTCTATTAGGTCTTTGATTTGAAATTAATGTCTTTGAATCTTCTTCTTCAATAATTTTTTCAGCTTTAACTGAAAGTATATCTCCACATAAGCTTAATTCAATATCTTTTTTGGAAAATCCTGGAATATCAATAATAATTTTAAGACTTTCGTTCGTTAGATACATGTCCATTGGTGGTAAAACAAATTCATAAAACTCCCTTGATTTATTTCCAATTTCTTTGATTACTTCTTTCATTAATCCCATTTTGTGTTATGTGCTTCATTTTTAGATATAAACCTTGATTGAATAAAAAATTAAACTAAATTTTAGGAAAATATGAAAAAGTCAATACCGCTCCTACTACCATTACAGATATGATTAATCCAATAATGAGTATCTTTGGTTTTACAGATGTTTTGCTAAATTGTCGTATGTAACCACATTTTGAACACGTCATATGATCTCCTTGTCCTTTGAATGTATGTGTACAAGTCATAAATCCAATTTTTAAACACAAGTATTAAATCTTAAAATTTCATTTTTTAATGATAAGAAATAGTATGAATGAAATAGATATTTCTATGTCACTATAATTATTTGATGGGTTGGTCTTACTACATTTACAAGAACTTAGTAAATAGTTAGAAAATAAGACACATTCATTAAAAATTCATGCCTCGATGTTGATATTATCCTTGTCAGTAACTTGATAGATTTTTAATCAATTAATTTCTCTACTTTGATAACTTATGATTATTGTAATTGAAGGAGGAGATCAGGCAGGAAAATTAACACAATCAATTCTATTAGAAAAATCTCTGAAAAAACAAAAAATCAAATCAAAACTATTTCATTTTCCTGATTATGATACACCAATAGGTAAAGAAATTAGAAAATATTTAGATGGAAAACGAAAATTTGTTCCTCAAGTCATTCATTGTCTTTTAGCAGCAAATCGATGGGAAAAACTTGATGAAATTTTAGCAGCTGAACAAAAAAATTCTATTTTAATTATGAATAGATACTATCATTCTAATTTGATTTATGGACTAGCAAATGGTTTAAAACAAAAATGGCTTGATAATCTGGATGATGGTCTACCAAAAGCTGATCTTGTAATTTTACTTGATGTTACACAAAAAGAATCTTTTTCAAGATCTCCACAAAATGAAAAGGGGAAACTTATGAAAAGAGACAAGTTTGAAAAAAATGAACAATTTTCAAGAAAAATATCTGAAATCTATCGTTCAACCGCAAAGAAAAAACATTGGAAAATAATTGATGCATCAAAATCTAAACTAGAAGTTCATGACGAAATTCTAAAGGCATTTTCAAAGAAACTTGGGCTATGAAAAAAAACTATCTAGATATCATAGATCCAATTCATGATTTCATTCGTGTTTATGATTATGAACTTCCAATCATTGATAGTCCTATTTTTCAAAGATTAAGGCGGATAAAACAGCTTTCTGGTGCACATTTAACTTATCCCTCAGCTCAACATAGTAGATTTGAACACTCCCTTGGTGTCATGCACATTGCTACTCAAGCTGGTTTTGCATTAAATGAAAAAGGACTTTTAAGTTCTGATGATGTTCAGATTTTGCGCCTCGCAGGTTTGTTGCATGATATTGGCCATGGACCTTTTTCTCATTTATTTGAAGAAATAATCCAAGAAAAAAAATTTTCACATGAGGATTATGGCAAAAAAATAATCTTGAACTCTGAAATTGGTGATGTATTATCTAAAACTGGATTTGATAAAAAACTAATAACAAAAATTGCATTCGGAGAATCAAAATTTCAATATCTTAATGAAATTGTTTCAGGAACTTTGAGTGCAGATATGATGGATTATTTGCTTAGAGATGGTTATTTTACTGGTGCTGAACATGCAAAGGTAGATTATAAAAGAATAACCCAATCACTTGATATTCATAAGAAAAAAATTGCATTGGAGCGTTCAGCATTGTATTCTTTTGAATCAATGATGCATTCTAGATATCAAATGTTCAAAGCAGTATATTTTCATAAAACTGTACGTGCTGCAGAAGTTATGCTCATTCAAGCTTTGAGGTTATCTGATGATGAGTTTGGTTTTACATCTTTTAATCTAAATGAATATGTAAAACTAACAGATGAATTTGTCTTATCTTCTCTTATCTCCTCAAAGTCTCCTAAATTAAAACGAGCTAGACAATTAGCTGAAGATTATCAAAATAGAAAATTACTCAAATGTGTGTTTGAGAGAATACTTACAAATCAAACAAATTTGAAAAAACCCCGAATCGATGAACTCCGAATTGAACTTTCTAAGAAATCTAAAATTGACGAAAATGACATTTTTGTAGATAGTTCAGTTACCCCATCTATTCCACTTACACCATCGAAAAATGAATCAAAATCAATAGTTTTGATTTCCAATGAAAATGGAAAATCCTCTGCAAAAGAGATACCTATTTCTGAAATACCTGTGATTGCAGCCATTTCTGGCTTTATGAATATTCTTAGAATCTATACTCATGAAAAACATAGGAAAAAAGTTGAAATTGCCGCAAAATCGATACTAGGTGATCTAAAATGAAAAAAAGAATTGTCATAAAACTATCTGGAAAAGTCTTTGGAATGGATAATGCCAAAATCATACAAAATTATGCTGATTTCTTGATAAAAATCAGTAAAATTTGTCAACCAATTGTAATTGCTGGAGGTGGAGTTATAGCAAGACATTACATTTCACATGCAAGAAATTTTAATGTTGATGAATCTACTTTAGATGAATTAGGAATTGAAATTTCAAGACTTAATGCAAAATTATTGATTTACGCTCTAAAAAATAAAGCATATTCTCATCCCCCAACTACTTTACAGGAAGTTAAACATGCAGTCGATGATGGATTAATTGTTGTTGCTGGAGGTTTACATCCTGGCCAGAGTACAAATGGAACATCTGCATTAATTGCTGAAAAAATTCAAGCTGAACAATTTCTTAATGCCACTGATGTTGATGGTGTTTATGACATGGATCCAAATAAATTCAAAAAAGCAAAAAAATTCAAGAGTATTGAACTTAAAAATTTAAAAAATATTTTAGTTCATGAAGATTCTGTTGCTGGAGGATATGATCTAATGGATATCGTTGCTCTAAAAATTATAGAACGTTCTAAAATTAAAACTAGAATTCTAAAAGCCGATCCAAAAATTATTGAAAAAGCAATTAAAGGCGGTAATGTCGGAACAGAAATAATTCTACCTTCAAAAAAATAACTAAACTTCGTTTTGAATTGTTGGTCTTGTTTGAGACCAAATCTGTATTTCATTTTTTGGATATTCTAAAATTCCTGAATCTCGTAGTTTTTTAAATATAGAAATTGCTTCTTCTTTTTCTACCGCTTTTGATTGGGCTTTTGTAAATCCATCTTTGTCTACGATTACTGCTACATACCCATCTTCTGAACTAATTACCGCTGTAAACTCTTCTTCCCCAACTGGATAGAATTTACCATCAATTTTTTTTGTTGTTAATGTTAACATTCCAAATCCAGCTACTTCGAACATTTTCATCTGTGATTTACTTGCTCTTTGCTTTCCCTGTTGAACTGCTTGAAAATATTGCACAATTTCCCCCCTCTGGAATGGTATAATAACTATCTAATATTTGATATATTTGAGGTTAAATTAAGTATGAACCCTAAAATTTTTGTTTTTATTGCAGTTTTAGCACTCGTTGGAGTATTGGGTGGAATTCTTATGGTTGGTCCTACAATGACTATGCCAACTCAAGGAAATAGTAGTGAGGATCAAAATAAAATAGTGTTACCTCCACTTTCAATTGAATTAGTAGATATTTCTGTTTTAAAAATCTCTGAACGTTCAGCAACAATTGAAATTGCATTTGAAATCTCTAATCCAAACCCCCGTGCTGTAATTGTACAAACTATGGATTATCAATTATTTGAAACTACTTTTTCCAATTATGAACAACTTGCAGGTGGTCAAATTGGAAGTAGACCTGAAGGGATGTTAGAATTTGGTTCCAATTACTATACTCTATTGGGCAATAATTCGATTATACTAAAAGATAAGATTGTTCTAAGAAATACTACTGATGGTGCTGAATTATGGAATTCTCTTGAATCAGGAACTTCAACTTGGAGAGTTTCTGGGACTGTGTACTCCAACTTAAGTTCAATGACAAGTGGACAAGAAAATACTCTTAATTTTGAATTTTTTAGATAAACTATAGTATCATAAAAAATTAAAATTGTGATAGTTTGTTTTTAGAGAAAAATTATTGACATATCTTATAAAAGTCCGTAAGTTTGTTTTTTATCAAATGGCAGAAGCAGGAATAGCCGCATTCGGCGCAACAGCTGGAGTCGCAATCGCATTAGCAATAGTGTGTTTCGCTCTTCGTGGTAAAGGACACCCTGAACCACTAGATTAACCCATCAAAGGAATTTTCCTTTGTAATATTTTTCATTTATTTTACTAATCTTTCTTGCCTATTCTGCCCATTCCTAACATTTCTCCTAGGTCGAGCTGTTTACTGTTTTTCCTTTTCATAAAGCATTTTTCATAATATTGACATTCAGAACATTCTACTGATGGTTCTAAAATTGGAACTTTTTGATCTTTAAGGAGATTGTTTAGTACTCTAACTCTTCTAATAACTTCTTCAAACATTTTTTTATTTCGTGTTAAGGAAAATGTTGTTTCTTTTTTATCTCCAGTAATATAAACAATAATTCCCTCTTTTTTATCATATATCCACAAACATGCATTAAGATATAGAATATCATTTGCAACAGGATCTTCTAATTCACTTTCTGATGATCTAAATAACATAATGAGATCATCTACTATCATATCTGTTTGTCCTTTTAGTCTGATATCATCAATTTCAAATTCTTTTGGTTCACTACCGTACTCTAATTTTCTTAATAATCCTGAAAGAAGTTCATTAAATCCCCTTCTTTCAATTTCTACAGGGTCAATTCTATCAAAATATGAACGTCTTAAACATTGAACTACTTCTTGTAAATGAATAGTCTGGAAATTTTTTGAATCTATTTCTATTTCTAATTCTTTTCCTAAGGAACCCAATGCATTTTGAATTATTGTTCTGAAATCTCTATCTCCCATCATGATAAATTACCTCGTAGTCTAACCCCTTATAGTTTAGCTCATTATTTTGGTTAAAAATTTGGAAATCCTGCTTATGAATGCTAAAGTAATAAAATGTACTCCACCCCCAATTATTGCTCCAATAACTAACTCCCCCGTAAAATAGTAAATTCCTAAAAATAATCCTAAAGATGGTAAAGTCAGAATCATTGCTAAAAATGAACTTACCCAGATCATTCTAATTAAAATTTCAAAAGAAATATTATTTTTTTTCTTTGAAAAATCAAACATTACTATTCTTCTTCTAGGATTAATTTTGACATTGTAGTCTCAGTTGGTATTTTTTGTTCAACTGCATATCCAATTGCTGCAAGATTTCTTACTTCAAATGCAGTTAATTTAGTAATTCCTACTGTTGTTGCTAAACTAAACATTTTGGTAAAGGAATTCAATGATGATTGATAAATTTTTAATTCAAAAGATCTTTCAAATTCAGCTATTGCATCTAATTCGTTTTCAGATTGAGGAATTAAATCTCTATATTTTGTGTTAGAAAGTTCATTAAATGCATCTCTAATTGTACCCACTGACATCATTCTTAGAAGTAATTCTTTTGCAGCTGGAGATTGAATTACTATTAAATCTTGAATTTGTTGTTCATCAAGTCCCCAAAATTTTCCTCTAATGACACTTAAAATATTATAAAAATCAATATCCATACTAACTAATTTGCTGGCATCAATATCTCCAGATTTGAGTGCCTTTACAAGACGTGACATTAAAATTTTATCAAAATATGTATCAAATATTTGGAGACTTTTTTTATCTGCATATAATGCTGTTGCTTTTACAATATCTTCACCAAATTCTGTTTGACTCAAGTTTGCAACTGCTTCTTCTAGGTCTTTTGCAATAAGTGCTTTGATAACAATATCTCTTTGCTTGATTAATTCTTCCGCATGAAGATTAATGTGAGTTTCAATTTCTTCTTGAGATTTTCCTAAAGCTTTTCCTTTTAGAATTTGTTTTAGATTGGATATGATAAATTTCAAATAATACGCATCTAAGATGCCTCCTCCAGCAGTCTTTGATATTCCATAATGAACATCAGCTAAATGACTTCTTAATGCAGATTCGATGTTTTGAGATGTATATGGTTTCTCTACTCCAACCACTGCATCTGCATAAACTGTATTTTTAATACGAGTCATTAATTCATCAAGATCTCTTGATTCTGCTAAAGTCTGGAAATCCTCTTTTTTTAATAATTTTCCCCTTTTACTATATGATTTAACAGATGCATAGACATTTTTTGAAGCACTCATTTTGATCAATCTCAATGATTAACTGATTTTAATGTTTGGCGATCGTTATTAGGACAATTTCTTATGCAATTTTCTCTAAAAATACCGTTACATCTTTTTTTTCTTGACTTGACAGTTTTACAAAGGCTAAAAGAATCTCTTTTTGAATAATTAGATTTTCATCTGAAATATCTTTTAATTTTGAGAGATCAAAAGGAAGTAATTCAGTAATTTTATCTTCACAAAATGCTTTCACATATTTCTGGAAAATTGAATATGTAAAAATTGGACTCGTAGTAATAAACTTAGTTAAAATTTTCTCAAATTCTTTTTCTATTGGATCAGATTTTGAAAAAAATTCTTTTAATTGCGATCTCATTATTTTAACTCCATTGATCGATAATCCTACCAAGATCCCTTTTTTTGTTAATTGATAATATGGAATTCCTTTTTCTTGAAGTGCTTTTGGACCTCTCTTTAATGGTAATCTTCCAGCTTCTTCTGCTATTTTCATAGGTAGTAAGATCTCATCTAGATCTCTAAATATTCCTGAATAGATATTCTTCCAGGTGATTTCTTGTTTTTTTGCTATTTTTTGAGAAATCCCAGTTCTTGTTCGCTCAGCTGGATTAGCATTACTTCCAAGAATTGCAATGATCGATCTTTGCCTTTTTGCTTCTCCTGTCAAATCTTTGCTTCTAGTTTTGAATGTGTCAAAAATTGCTAATTTTGGCTTTGATTTAGACTTCATTTGTTCTCACTTTTAACATAATATTCATATTTTATGTTATTATCATAATATACTAGAATATAATAATTTACTTTTTGAAAGATTTTAACATCTTCAACCCTTTAATAATATTCAATTTCGTTAAAATCTAATGAATTCTAGAAACTACAAGTATGCTCTATTACTTGTAGCCGCAGTATCTATCACAGCAACTGGTGCAATGTCACAAGCATTCGCACAAAGTGTTGATGACGGTATGGACGGATACGTCGCAGGAACCAGTGGAATATACACTGGTAATGCAAGCGAATGTTGGTACGATAGTGATGGTGATGGTGTCCCAGATCTACCTTGTCTTATAGACACAGGTGATACAGCATGGATGCTCACAGCAACATCAATGGTACTCTTCATGTCACCCGGAGTCGGTTTCTTTTATGGCGGATTAGCCAGATCAAAGAACGTCGTCAACGTACTTGGTATGACCCTAATAGTAATGGGTTTAATGTCAGTACAATGGGTCCTATGGGGATATTCACTAGCATTTGGCGGAATTGATTCGGATGCAAACTTATTCATGGGTAATCTTGACTATGTTGGTTTCAACATGGTATCAGCATGGGCACCTCTCGGTGAAGTAGGTCCATGTGCAGATACATGGTCAAATGCTTATCAGATGAATGCAATGAAGGACGGAGACTATTGTAGTCAAGGTTGGCCAGGCACAGTGCCTCACCAACTATTTGCAATGTTCCAAGCAACCTTCGCAATCATTACACCAGTTCTAATTATTGGTGGCTTGATTGACAGAATCAAATTCAGCGCATTGATGATATTCGTACTCTTATGGGGAACCTTCGTTTATGACCCAATAGCACACTGGGTCTGGGGAGGTGGTTACATAGGAGGAGGTGCAATAGACCTCGATCCAGAACTGTCGCCATCATACGCATTAGACTTTGCAGGTGGTACTGTAGTACACATTTCTTCAGGATTTGCGGCATTGGCAGGAGCCATGGTCCTTGGCAGACGTCTTGGATATGGTAAAGTGCCAATGGAACCACACAATGTTCCAATGGTAGTCCTCGGAGCAGGAATACTATGGTTTGGATGGTTTGGTTTCAACGCAGGTAGTGAAGTAATGGTAGACGGCATTACCGTTAGCGCATGGACTGTTACAAATACAGCAACTGGTATGGCTGCAATCACTTGGGTGCTCATGTCTTGGGCACATACAGGAAAACCAAGTGTTGTTGGAGCCGCAACAGGTGTAGTAGCAGGATTGGTAGCAATCACACCAGCCTCTGGTTGGGTAGGTCCAATGGCTGCGATTATTATTGGTATAGCAGCTGGTACAGTCTGTTATGGTGCAGTAGCATTCAAGAATGCACGCAAATGGGACGACGCATTAGATGTATGGGGAGTACACGGAATGGGTGGTCTTACAGGTGCAATTTTGACTGGTACCTTAGCTAGTCCACACGTTTGGGATACTGGAGACGGTATCGGAGCATGGACTGGTACAGCAGAAGGAATGGAACAGCAAGCAATCAGCATCATTGGTGCTGTAATATCAGTAAGCTATGCTTTCGGTGTTACACTTGTAATACTCAAAGTAATGGATGTCGTTTGGCCGGGCGGAATCAGAGTCACTCCAAAAGAAGAGGAGATTGGTCTCGATTTGGCACAGCATGGCGAAAGAGCATACGTAAACGAATAGAAAAAAAACCCTTTTTTCTTCTTTTTTGAATCTCTATTACACTGTGTGTACCGCATAATTGATCGAATTATTTTGAACTAAATGATTCGTTTTTGTAAGTTAGTTCAAGAAATTTATCGATATATCTCAATAATTATTATTTTAGAAATTATTGAATAGTGCATTAGTTTGATGGTTTATTCCTAGTAATAGTTTATTTTTTAGATTTAGAATTATTTTTATCTAATAATTTCCTAGTTTCTTGGGTTTAAGAACGTGGAATTGGGATTCCATTTTTTATTTTTTCGATGATATGTCTGAAGGTCTTTACATTCATGACATAATTTTAAATTATTAATTATAAGACAAGTACAAAGATTGCAACAACTATCACAATGCGAGATTATTACATTAAGCATCATCAATACTACTATGCCTTTATTGAATTAAAACATGGTCTATGTTTTTGTTATAGAATTCAATATTTTGTATATTATTTCATACAGCTGTAAATTCCTAATTTAGGAACAAAATCAAATATTATTCAATTTTAGTAACCATTTTTTTGAGCTTAAGTGACTTTCATTATGTATATTCAAAGAAAGTTCACAATAGTATTTTTTTATAACATACATGATGTGAGTTCAATCCATTACTAAATCACAAATAATACGTTTTTCACTATTTTTAAAATAATTTGAAATTGATTCATAATATCAAAACAAAATGATTTTACCTTCGAACTTTTTATAAAATCTATGTTAATTTCTACATCTGAACTTAATTCAATTCTTAGTAATTCTGATGTCATTATAGCTGATACTCGTTCTTTCAAAGAATATTCTGAAAATCATATCCCAGGATCTGTTCATTTAGATTTATTTGCATTTCATTGGATTGATACAACAAAACAAGGAATTGAAAATTTTAACAATCAGACAAGAAAACTACTTTCGTTTCTAGGTGTAACATCTGAAAAAAAAATCATATTTTATGATTCTGTTTCTGGAATGCTTGCAGCAAGAGGAGTTTGGATGCTGATGTATTTTTCACACCAAAATGTATCTATGCTAGATGGTGGAATTACAAAATGGAAAAAAGAAAACCTCCCTCTTGAAACAAAACCAAATGGTTTCAAACCAACTGTTTTTTCTGGAAAAATTAATTCCGACATTATTTCAGGATTTGAATATTTACAAAATAATTTGGATAAGGTGAAAATTTTAGATGCACGTTCTACTGGTGAATATGATGGAAGTATAATTCGTGCAGCACAATCAGGTCATATTCCAAATTCTATTAATATTGATTGGAATCAAAATCTTCGTGAAGATGGTACCTTCAAAAATAATGATGAATTATCTAAAATATATGACTATTCTAAAGATTCTGAAATTATTACTTATTGTCAGGGTGCATATAGGGCTGCCAATACATTTTTGGTTTTAAAAAAACTTGGATTCCAAAATGTTAGAGTTTATTTGGGTTCTTGGGGTGAGTGGGGAAATAATCTTCATCTTCCTATAGAATAATTTTATGTATTTTCCATAAAACAATTTAACAAAATAAAATAAGATTATTTTTAAAAAAACTTAATTCTTTTGAATTAAAAAATATGATTTATGGACTAACTACAGATATTCCAAAAATAGCAAAGCTAAGCATAATGACTGCAGGAATTGCTGTAATTATGGCTTCTTTTGACATATTCTATCTACTTATACCTTCTATTTTCTTACTCTTCCAAGAATAAGAGTTGTAAACAGTTTCAGGAACTAATTGTTTGAATGGTTGAGAACCTCCATCATACCATTTTGTAAAGAATTCGTAGAGGTGAAGCCTTAGAGACTGTATGTAAACAATCAAACCTTCAATCATCATAATTCCTATCTGCCCTCCAATAATGAGGACCATGGCCATTGGTGAACTAAGTCCTCCTAATGATTCAAAGGCTTGGTTAACTGTAAGTAATAAAGCGGCATGTACTAAAAGCATAATTCCTATTCGGGCATAACTAATTGAATGTGCTAGACATTCAATGGTTTTTCCAAGTAAAACTTCCATAATTACACTTACCATATCTCCACCATCTTCTGGATGTTTTTTGTTATGTTTTATTCCACCTATAATCATCAATACAAGACATGCAATTATGAGGATGATCGAAACTCTAACAACTATCCATACAACTGCCCATTCTCCAACCAGTACAGAAACCCAAGGAACAGCTTCTGTGTGAATTTTGGAATACATATTCATAACATCATATCCAGAACCTATTGCTCCCATCATTACTCCGAAAACTCCTAACCACATGAACAAATTTGGAATAGCTTCAAAAATTAGAGCGGTTTTGTCTTTCTTTTTTGCAAAGTTACGAATACGCAAAAGGAAAGCCCATCCTAAATGAATAACTCCTAAGAATAATGATACTTTGAGAATCATGATTACTTGATCAAATGTTAATTCTGCTACACTGATTGAACCAATTAACCATGAAATCGAATGAAGTGGTCCTCCTTCATGTAACAACATTTCAAATCCTACAAAGTGTTGTATGTGGAAACCAAATATTTCACCTTGGAAAACTCCAGCAAGCGCACCTGCCCCACCAGATATTGCAAGTAGCATTCCCCATCTTGATAGAGTTCCTTGTCCTTTGAATTTGAATAATAATCCTAACCCCATTAATAATAATCCGTGACCTAGGTCTGCAAACATTAATCCATAAAATATTGGCCACATGAGTGCTATCATCCAAGTTGGATCGAATTCTCCTTTTTTAGGAATTCCTTGACTATTAGTAATTACTTCAAAAGTTCTAACCCATCTTGGATTATCCAAATAAACTGGAAGATCTGCAAGTGCATCTTCATCGTTTACTTCTTCAGTTATTGATGTCCATTGACTTGTTACTTCCTTGAATTTTTTCTCCATTTTCTTTGGGATATATCCTTGAATAACTGCAAAATTTTTGGTACCACCTGGTTTACGTAATGTTTCAAGAACTTCTTTTGCTACTAATGCATTTTCATGCATTGTTAAAATATCTGCACGAATTTTTTTTGTAATAGAAGATAATTCTTTTGAAATTGATTTTTGTTTTTCTGTTAACTCTTTTATCTTTAATTCTGCCAAAGAATAAGCTTCACTTGGAATTTGAGGAAATTCTTTAGGTATCATAAATGGATTAGAATTAAGGGATCTCATAGTTTTAAGAACTTTATCAGAATCATCATTGTCAGAAATTATTATGATAGCTGATTTTTCTTTAGATTCTAAATCGTATTTGAAAATTGGTATTTCTTCTAATGTTCTTTCCATCTCACCATAATCAGAGGAATTAATGATAAACAGATTTGAATAGAAATATTTTGAAGAACCAAAACCAGTTAAATTAATTTTAAGTTTATTTGCAACTTCTAATGTTTCTTTTAATGCTTTGAATTCTTCTAAAGAATGATTAATTTTTACATTCTTTTCTAATGACTTTGCTGCATTAGTAATGAATTCTGGAACTTGTTCCAGTTCACTAATTATATTTTCAATTTCATCAACATTATATTTTTTCTTTTTAATTACAGTACCTTTGAAAAGTATCTCCATAATTCCAACTCGTAGTGGAATATTCAGTCCCTTTATGACATCTTCAATAAATTGAAATGATTTTTGTGCACGTAAAAGAAGATCATCAATTTCAGGAGTTACTGTTTCATTATTCATCTCCATTTTATGAAACCATTCAAACTCAGTAAGTCGTGATATGAGGCTTGGTGATTCCGTTCTTGGAAGTATGACACTTCCCATTAAAAGATCTGCGACAGCCACAATTTAGACGCCAATTATTACATTATAATATCTTTCTAGTTTTAATTAATTTTTTATTTTTTTAAGAATTAGTTTATTTTTTCCAAACATTCAAATTCATATTACATAGAATTTATCATATCTTGGGATCAAATTCAGCAATGGAGCAGACCATTGACAAAATTATTAACAAATCTGAGAAACAGGTAGTGTCTGATCTCAAAGATGCAGGTCTAAACTTTAAACAAAACCTTGATGATTCTATCGCTAAATTTGAATCTGAATATGATAAAATTCTCTCAGATGGTAAAAAAGAGGCAGATAAAATTGAAAAACAAATCATCGGTGGTTCTGATATTGAAGCTAGAAATAAACAACTTTTAGCCTTAGAATCCTCTGTTGATCGAGTATTTACAGCCGCATTAGAACAAATTTCAAATTCTGATCGTACTGGCGATTATGCAAATCTCATTAAATCATTATTAGATGAATCTACCAAAATTTTAGGAACTTCTGAAGTTACAATATTTACAAATTCTAAAGATAGGGATGTAGTTCAATCAGCATTATCTAGTTTCCCTGGATCTAAATTATCTTCTGAAAATATTGATTGTCTTGGTGGTGTTAAAATTCAATCAAAAGATGGAACTATGAAATTCGATAATACAATTGATGCAAGAATTGAGCGGTTAAAGCCTTTAATTAGGAAAGAAATTGCATCAAAGTTCGGAGTGAAAGAATAAGATGGCAGCACAAGGTAAAATTGTATGGGTAAGTGGCCCAGCAGTTAGAGCAAATGGTATGGCTGATGCAAAAATGTATGAAACTGTAACTGTTGGTAATTCAAAATTAGTAGGTGAAGTAATTAGATTAACTGGTGATGTAGCATTTATTCAAGTTTACGAGTCAACAAGTGGACTAAAACCAGGTGAACCTGTAGTTGGAACTGGAAATCCACTTAGTGTATTATTAGGTCCGGGAATTATTGGACAACTTTATGACGGAATTCAAAGACCACTAAAAGAATTATCCAAAGCATCTGGTTCATTTATCGGTAAAGGTATTACCACTACTCCTGTTGATATGGTAAAGACATACCATTTTGTTCCAACTGCAAGTAATGGTGATGACGTTTTACCAGGTAATATTATTGGAACAGTCCAAGAAACAGAACTTATTGAACATTCTATAATGGTTCCACCAAATCATCCAGGAGGAAAAATTTCAAATATTGTTTCAGAAGGAGATTATAATTTAGAAACTGAATTAGCATCTGTTGAAAAAGATGGTCAAAACGTTCCACTTAAAATGTATCATAAATGGCCGGTAAGAAAACCACGTCCATATCTCAAGAGATATGACGCTACTGTTCCTCTATTAACTGGACAACGTGTAATTGATACATTTTTCCCAATTGCTAAAGGCGGAACTGCTTCAATTCCTGGAGCATTTGGAACAGGAAAAACTGTTACGTTACACCAAATTGCAAAATGGGCTGATTCACAAGTTGTTGTTTACATTGGTTGTGGTGAAAGAGGAAATGAAATGACAGAAGTATTAGTTGAATTTCCACATCTTAAAGATCCACGTAGTGGAAAACCACTTATGGATAGAACTGTACTTGTTGCAAATACAAGTAACATGCCAGTAGCAGCAAGAGAGGCAAGTATCTACACTGGAGTAACAATTGCAGAATATTATAGAGATATGGGCAAAGACGTTGTTCTTGTAGCAGATTCTACAAGTAGATGGGCTGAAGCATTGAGAGAAATGAGTGGTAGATTAGAAGAAATGCCTGCAGAAGAAGGTTATCCATCATATCTTGCATCAAGATTAGCAGAATTTTATGAAAGAGCAGGTCGTGTTAGAGCAGCTGGAAGTCCAGATCGTGACGGTTCAGTTACTTTGATTGGTGCTGTATCTCCATCAGGCGGTGACTTTACAGAACCAGTTACAACACATACAATGAGATTTATCAAAACTTTCTGGGCATTAGATGCAAAACTTGCATACTCTAGACACTACCCATCAATCAATTGGATGAATAGTTATTCTGGTTATCTTGCTGAAATTGCAAAATGGTGGAGTGCAAATATTAGTGAAGCATGGTTTGATACCCGAAATGAAGCTTATGGAATTTTACAAAGAGAAGATACTCTAAAAGAAATTGTAAAACTCTTAGGTCCTGATGCACTACCAGATGAAGAAAAACTCATCTTAGAAGTTGCAAGAATGGTAAAAATTGGTCTACTTCAACAAAACTCATTTGACGATGTCGATACATACTGTAGTCCAGAAAAACAATTTAAATTATTGAAATTAATTGTAGATTTCTATAAACTAGGTCAACAATCACTCAAAGAGGGTTCACCATTATCTGCAATTCGTGAACTACCTATTGTAACATTATTACTTAAAGCAAGAATGGATATCAAAGATGATGAGATGCCTAAACTTGATAAATTAGAAAACGATATGCAAGAACAATTCAAAAATATTTCAGGAGTGAAGGTAACAAATTGACCACTGAAGGCGGAGTTCAATACAGCAAGATTGCTGAAATTAAAGGACCTCTAGTTGTTGTTGATGATGTTGAAAATGCAGCATTTGATGAACTTGTAGAAATTGAAACTAACGAAGGTGAAAGAAGACTAGGTAAAGTTCTCGAAGTAGGTAACGGTAAAGCAATCGTACAAGTCTTTGAAGGAACTACTGGATTATCTATCTCTGGAACTAATGCTAAATTTGTTGGTAAAGTTATGGAAATGCCAGTATCTAAAGAAGTACTTGGTAGAGTATTTGATGGATTAGGAAGACCAAAAGATGGATTACCTGATCCGATTGCTGATAAATTTATTGATATTAACGGTGAACCAATGAATCCAGAACAACGTGAATATCCAAAAGATTTCATTCAAACTGGTGTATCTGTAATTGATGGATTAATTACTCTTGTAAGAGGACAAAAACTTCCAATCTTTTCTGGTTCTGGTATGTCACACAATCTTTTAGCAGCACAAATTGCAAGACAAGCATCAGTAGTTGGTACTAATGATGATTTTGCTGTAGTCTTTGCAGCAATCGGTGTACAATACAGTGAAGCAGAATATTTCAAAAAAAGTCTTGAAGAATCTGGTGCACTAAAAAGAAGTGTACTATTTTTGAATACAGCAGATGATCCTGCAATTGAAAGAATTATCACTCCTCGTGTTGCGTTAACTGTAGCTGAATATTTGGCATTTGAATTAGGAATGCATGTTTTGGTTATTCTTACTGATATGACAAACTATGCTGAAGCATTAAGAGAGATTAGTGCAGCAAGAGAAGAAGTCCCTGGAAGAAAAGGATATCCTGGTTATCTTTACACTGACCTTTCAACAATTTATGAAAGAGCAGGAAAACTAAATGGAAGAAAAGGAAGTGTTACACAAATTCCAATCTTATCAATGCCATCTGATGATATTACCCATCCGATTCCTGATCTTACTGGTTACATTACAGAAGGTCAAATAGTAGTTGGTAGAGATTTATTCAGACAAGGAGTATATCCACCAATCAATATTTTGATGAGTCTTAGTAGACTAATGAAAGACGGAATTGGTGAAGGAAGTACAAGAGCAGATCACAGTGAAGTTGCTAACCAAGTTTATGATGCATATTCTCGAGCACAAGAAGTTAGAGCATTAGCAGGCATTGTTGGTAAAGCCGGATTAACTGAAATTGATTTGAAATACATGGAAGTTGGTGATATATTTGAAAAAGAATTTTTGACACAAGCAACTGATGAAAGTAGAACAATTGACGAAACACTTGCTCTCTTATGGAAAATTGTATCAAAATTACCAAAGAATGAACTTACTAAAATCAAAGATAAATACGTAGATCAATATTATCAGGGCGAGTAATAAAAATGTCATTTGGACAAAATGTTGCTGCTACAAAAATTGAACTTTTCAAATATAAAAAATCAAGCCAAGTTGCTACAATGGTTCAAGGAATTTTAGATGATAAACGTAAAGTCCTGTTAAGAAATATTGAAGAAATGATAGAAGAAGCCTCAAAAGCAAGAGGTGGAATTTGGGATCCTTTACAAGATATTTACACATCAGTTAATGAGGCATATTTGTCATTAGGAACTAACACTGTTGATTCTGTTGCTGAATCCACACCTCCAGTTATGGAAGTAGATGTACATGTTAGAAGAGTAGTTGATGTTACAATTCCAGCACTTACAGTAACTGAAAAAGATACAAAATCAATGCCTTATGGATTTGCTGATACAAACTCTTCCATTGATAGAGCTGCAAAACAAATCAAAGAACTCCTCCCAAAAATCTGTAAAGCAGCAGAATATGAGAATTCTATTTTTAGTCTTGCAAAAGCACTAGAAAAGACACAAAAACTGCTAAATGCACTAGAAAATGTAATTATTCCTGAATATAAACAAAAAATTAGATTCATTCTTGCTACTCTTGAAGAAAGAGAAAGAGAAGAATTCGCTAAGTTAAAAAAAGTGAAAGCTAAAATGGAAAGTAGAAAATAATGGCAAAAGAAGAAATAAAAAAATTAGTTGAAAATTCTAAAATCGTAATTGATAAAGATCTTGATAATTTTATAAAATCAATTCAAAATGATTTGAT
>Ga0208391_1000014_pt1 | contig 70731 bp, 68 predicted proteins | sample Knorr_S23_td_Bot_FD_185612 | JGI IMG/M metagenome (GOLD analysis project Ga0208391, IMG submission 185612) | Marine microbial communities from Southern Atlantic Ocean transect - Knorr_S23_td_Bottom_ad_3770_LV_A (SPAdes) (version 2) | ecosystem: Environmental > Aquatic > Marine > Oceanic | place... | reverse complement strand
GCAATTCGCCCTATGGTTGAAGAGTTGGGAAGATCCGGAGCGAACTCGGATCGCCGAATACACCCGAAGCCTGAACGATATCATGTCGGGCAAAGCGTCGATCGGAGACCTCCGTTCGGTAGATCTAGCGAGTGACGCGCCTCCCTCGGAACGGGTGGCAACCAAGAGAGTCTTGGTGGCCGACGCGGAGGACCTGTTGGCCCGAATAGGAAACCTGTCCCTACCGCCGGAACTGCGCCCACTGCACGATGATGCCGCGCGCTTCATGGAACGGTTCGTCAGGTTACTCACCCTTGAATTAGAGCACCTGTTGGACCAGGAATACCTGGTATTTCTCGGAGACATTATCAGCTCGGTAGATTCGATCTCCCGGCTCAGGTCCGAGGACATTCAGGGTGGAGCGCCTCCCGGGCAGCGGGTGACGGCCAAACCGGGCTTGGTGGCAGACGCTGAAACGTTGGTGCGGCAATTACTAGACGCGCCGCCGCCACCAAGCCTGAACGCGCTTCAACTTCAGGAGCTTGCCTTCCTGGACAGATACATCCAATTCCTGAACCTCGAACTAGAGCAGCAGCGGGAGGAAGTATATCTGCGTCTCCTGACCGGTATCATCACCGAGGTAGATGGAATCTCCTCCCGCCGCTCGAAATCCATTCAGAGCACAGGTTCTTCATCCCAGCGGATCTCTGCAGCTGAAGGTCTCGTATCCGACTCTGAATCGCTGCTGAGTCAGATGGACACTTTCACACCGCCCTCCCGGCTTCAAGCCCTGCAACTCCAGGGTACAACCTACCTGAAAAAGTACGTTCAGTGGCTAACCATTGAGCTGGAATTTGCCCAGACCAACGATTCCGCTAAGCTCGATCAAGGCAACGCCATGATCGCTGAGATCAACACCCGTGGGAATGAATTCAGGTCTGGTGTCTCAACGGAACAAAGGGCTCAGCCCAATCAGAACGAGGCCAACAATATGCTCGGCGAGATCGCAGACATGGAAAGTCTCTTGGTGCAGGGCATCAACGCCGGTTACAGAAACTCCGCCACCCTGCAACAAGCCAACGCCATGCTGGGAGAAGTCAACGCCCGTGAAAACACAGTGAGGAATAGAATCGGCGACCTGAAGTTCATATATAATCTACGAGAGCCCTAGGAGTTGACACCGCCGGCTCGATAGATTCCAAGCATCGTTGAAAGGCTGGAGACTGTCAGGCATGGCCGACGAAATACATCTCAGGGAATGCCGCGAGGATGAGGGTCAGGCGGTCTTGGATCTATGGCGGCAGGCTGGCGACGTTGTCGCCAGCCCCACCGACTCGTTAGAGCAAGTAAAAGTCGCCATTAATCACAGCGCCGCCTTGTTTTTGGTGGCGTAATCTAAGGGAAACATCGTCGACACCATCATCGGGACTTTCGACGGTTGGCGCGGCGAGGTTTATCGGCTCGCAGTTCGCCGCCGTGGCGTGGCCCGAATGCTGGTGGACGGCGCCGAGAAATGGATGGGGGAGCAAGGCTGCCACCGAATCACCGCCCTGGTGGAGAAGGACCATCCCTGGGCCACCGGATTTTGGAACTCGGCCGGCTACCAGCTTCACGAAAGCATGAGTAGATATCTTCGAGACATCTAAGAGTCTCCCAATGTCACAATACGCGCTGGACATATCCTGACCAGGATCAAGAGGTTTAAATGAAACCATCGGACCTGTTTGACCTAAGCGGCAAAGTGGCCATCGTCACCGGGGGCAACGGTGGGTTGGGCTTGGCCATGGCCCTGGGGCTTGCCGGCGCGGGCGCAAACATTGTCGTGGCCGCCCGCAACACCGACAAGACGTCGGAGGCGCTGAGCCAGATCCAAGGATTGGGGGTGCAAGCCACCGGCGTGAACACCGATGTTAGCCAGGAAGCCGATATCGGCAACATGGTGGCTCAAACGATCGAAGCCTATGGCCGGGTTGATATCCTGGTGAACAACGCCGGCATGACCTTCCGCAAGGAACCCCAAGATCTGGCGGCGGACGAGTGGGACCAAGTGATGGACGTGAACCTGCGGGCCGGATTCCTAGCCGCAAAGGCCGTTTACCCCCACATGAAAAGCCAGGGCGGGGGAAAGATAATCAACATCGGCTCCATGTTTTCCCTGTTCGGGGGCGGCGGCAGCGGGGCCCCCTATTCCTCCAGCAAGGGAGGTCTAGTGCAGCTTTCCAAGAGCCTGGCCGTCGCCTGGGCCAAGGACAAGATCCAGTCCAACGCGATCTTGCCCGGCTGGTTCATGACCGATCTGACCGCCGCAGTGCCGGCAAACCAGCCGGAACGGTACGACCTGATCAGCCGCCGCATCCCCTACGGGCGTTGGGGAGAGCCGGAGGAACTGCAAGGCACGGTAGTCTTCCTATGCAGCCGCGCCTCGGACTACGTGACCGGAGCCGTGATCACCGTGGACGGTGGCTATTCGGTGATGTAGGGCCGAAATCTCATATCGCTTGAAGCGGGTTAGACGAGTCCTGGGACAGGCTCGGGACGAGCGAGTTTTCTTACGTTCGTGGTGAGCATGTCGAGCCCCGGGCCTTGTTTCTGAATCGCTTCAAGACCTGGCGGCTTTAATACCGCGAATCAAAGCTGGCCTCTGGAGTTAGGTACGGACGAGCCTTCCCCATCCAGTGTGATTTCCCAGTAGTTCTACGAAATGACAAAACATATCATTTGAGAATATACGTGTACTATTGCGAAGACTCGTATCGGGCGATGTAAGCCAATGGCCGGAAATTCATCGGCATAACTTCCCGCTTCTCGTGACGCCAATCGCGATAATCTCTTTAGAGGTGGATCATGCCTCAGGGCAACCAGCGTATTTTAGTAGTGGACGACGAGGCGCCAATACGGGAAGTTTTCGCGAAAGGATTGCGTTTACACGGCTATCATTGCGCTACAGCCGGGAACGCCGACGAGGCCAATCAAATCCTACAACAGGAGGGGTTTGATCTCATCCTCCTGGACATCGCCATGCCCGGAGAGACCGGATTGTTCCTGCTAGCTGCGCTTGTCGAAAACTATCCGGATATGGCGGTCATCATGGTATCCGGCAATGAAGAATTAGGTGCCGCGGTTTACGCGATGCGGCAAGGCGCCGATGATTTTCTCTCCAAGCCGGTGGGCGTATCTCTATTGGTCTACCGGATAGAAAAGGCATTATCGCGCCGTGCCATCCTTGTAGAGAATAAGGCGTACCGCCAGCACCTGGAACACATGGTCAGCGAGTTGAACCTGCGGCTTGAACAGAGCAGAGGCGTACTCGCCGCTTTGAACACCGTTGTCCAGTCCCTCATGGCGCGAGAGCAAGAGATTCCGCAAGCATATGTGGGACTGCAGAGAGCAGTGTCGGATATCGATTCCGGACTCAACAGCCTGGCCGATCTTGCCACGGGATTCATAAACGATGCCCCAAATGCCCACCGGACGGATTAGGCTGACAAACATTTTGGTTAACTCAGCTATGTTAAATCCAACCAGCCAAGCCCCAGCACCTAACCGGCTTACCGGATATCGGCGACAGCATCCGCGATTGTTAGTGCCGGCGCGGGTTCACTGGGAACTCGTTGACAATGGGACCTGGAGTTAAACACATGAGAGAATTGTCGAAAAATCTACTCTTCCAGTTTTCAGTCGCCTGCTTTGTCATAATATTTACCATCGTGTTAGTACTTGGCTTAATGATTCGCGCAAGACTTGATGTCTCTCCTGGAGTTGGCTTCCTAGTACTGTCTTTCGCGCTGATCGTCATTTTATTGAACGGATCGAAGACTATATCTCAACAACAGGGTGAGCTAAAGCTGGCCAATACCGGGCTCGAATCCAGAGTGGTGGAAAGAGTCGAGGAGCTAAGGGAAACCAACCTCAGGCTTGCGACGGAGATCGATGAGCGAAGATCGGCGGAAGTTCGTCTCGCGGAAACCCTCTAAGAACTGAGGGATATGCAACAGCAATTGGTGCAGCAGGAAAGAATGCAAGCGATGGGGCAAATGGCCAGCGGCGTAGCCCACGATTTCAACAACGCCCTATCGCCGATCCTGGGAAGCGTTGAACTGTTGCTTGAGGCGCCGACGATCTTGGACGACAGGGAGGAATTGATCGATTCCCTCCAGACGATTCGTACCTCAGCCCTAGACGCGGCCAGCGTGGTCCGGCGATTGCGGGGGTTCTACCGTGGGGCACAAGCCGAAGATGTCGTCGAAATCGTTGACGTAAACGAGGTGATAAAGAGCAGTATCGATCTGACCCGGCCCCATTGGAGGGTTCAGGCCCAGGCGGAAGGCCGAGCGATCGATATCGATACCGTTTTGCAGGAAGTCCCAACTGTCTCCATAAATGAGTCTGAACTGCGGGAAGTTTTGACCAACATGATCATGAACGCGGCGGATGCGATGCCCGAAGGTGGAACCATAACCTTTCGCACGCGAACCGAAGGCGAAATGGTCGCTATCGAGGTGAGTGACACGGGTATTGGGATGACAGACGAGGTCCGCCAGCGGTGCCTGGACCCATTTTTCACCACTAAGGGCGTGGGACGGGATTAGGGTTGGCGATGGCCTATGGAATCATCCTGCGGAGCCAGCGCACCATCGACGTTGATAGCGAGCTAGGCAAGGGGACGACGTTCTCTATCCGCCTTCGATCGGAAACCAACGCGTCCACGGAATCTGAGCTTGCCCAGAACACAACGTCTAGCCCGTTACACATTTTAGCGGTAGACGATAATTCCGCGGCTCTAGGAACTCTGGGCCGTATGTTACGCACCCTGGGCCACACAGTTGATCTGGCAACCGGCGGGATCCAGGGCTTGGAGAAGTTCCGTGAAGGGAATTATGACCTGGTTGTGACTGACCGGGCGATGCCCGACATGAACGGAGACCAAATGACATCTGCCATTAAGGAACTCTCCGCCAGCCAACGGGTAATCATGTTGACCGGACTTGGCGACATGATGGGAACCGTTGATACTCCCCAAGGAGTGGACTTGGTATTGGGCAAGCCGGTCACCATGAGCATCTTACGGCAGGCGTTGCTAAATATCGGCCCCGGCCAGTAAAAAATCGAGGGGGGAGGGGGTGAGGGTCGAAGGCGGCTCATCTAGTCCGATAAGCCAGGCTCGGTTTTGCAGACTGGACCTGTCTCAGAAACAACCGGTCATCCCCACGCCCGCCGCGCCGTCTCTACCACCAGTTCCAGCTTGCGGCGTTGCTGCTCCCACGACAGGGGGTTGCTTTCAAAGAATGTGGCGAAACCGCACTGGGGGCTGATCGCCAGGTTCTCCATGGGAAAGTCCTATGACGCTTCCTCTATGCGGCGGAGCAGTTCGTCGATCTCCTCCGGTGGTCCGGTCTTGGTGGTTATCAATCCCAGGACCACGGTTTTGTCTCTGGGCACAAACCTTAAGGGCTCGAATCCTCCGGAGCGATCGCTGTCGAATTCCAGGAGAAATCGATCGATGTTTATGGCGTTGAAAATCTTGTCGGCTATCGGAGAGTAGTCACCCTCGCCAAACCAAGCACCCCGGTTATTGCCCCGGCAAAGGTGCATCGCCAGGATCGTCCCCTGTAAATCGATTCCGGATAACGAAGCATTGTCCGCATAGATCCCCTCATCGATGATCAGATCCGGGTCTTCACCCTGATCTCTGAACCGCTGCCGCCAACGTTCATCCACAAAATAGGTGTAGCGGGGCGCGTCGATCTGGATGTAAGAGACACCTTCAGTCACCAGGTCCTCTATCTCTTGGCGCAGGATACCAATAATATCCGGATACAAGGCCGCGGTATCTGGATACGCCGTTTCGCCTACCCCGTGCCGGTAGAATGAACTCACGGTCTGGCTGACCGACGGCAAGGTAATCTTGAACGGGGTTTCCGCGTGTTGGTTCAAGAAGCCGGACTCGTGAGCCGTTAGCCGCCGGAGCCTTTCTACTTTGTCCGCTATCAACGTGACCGAGTTAACCCCGCCAAGGGGCGCGTCCGCTTGCTCCGCGGGAGCGATCTCCACCATGCCCCCAACCGCGTCGGCGAAAACGCTACGGAACTCAGTACGCCGGTACTCGCCATCGGTGAAGACATCCATCCCCGCCTGACGCTGCATCTCCAGGGGCTGGAAAAACAGCCGTGGTACAATCTGCGCTCAACCGGATCAGCTTGGTGAAGCCTTCTCCTGGAGTACAACTATGAAACGCAGCATCGACCGCATTCTCACCACGCATACCGGCAGCCTGCCCCGGCCGATGGATCTGTCGGCCATGCTGGAGGAATTCGACTCTGGTGAGCTGCCTGACGGGGAGAAGTTTGAGAGCCGTGTCCGAGAAGCGGTAGCCGAGGTAGTCAAGATACAGGTGGATGCCGGGGTGGACGTGGTTAGCGACGGCGAACAGGGTAAAGTCGGATACTCAACCTACGTCAGGCACCGGCTGACTGGGTTCGATGGCGAAGGATCGGCAACCGCCCGGTCGGACTGGGCCGACTTTCCCGAGGCCGTCGCCCGCATACCCAGGCCGTCCACAGTGATCCGTCCCGCCTGTGACGGTCCCATCGACTGGAAAGACCGGGAGGCGGTGCAGAAAGACGTCGCCAATTTCAAAGCTGCCGTGTCGGCGTCTCCCCCAGCGGAAGCATTCATGACCGCAGCGTCGCCCGGGGTAATAGCCCATTTCTTGCTGAATCGGTACTACCGACCCGGGAAGCCTACCTGGCGCGATTGGCCGACGTGATGAAGGAAGAGTACAACGCCATCCACCAAGCCGGCTTTCTGCTTCAGGTGGACTGCCCGGACTTGGCGATGGCCCGCCATCTGATGTTTCCTGACATCAGCAATCAGGATTTCGTGAAAATCGCCGAGGCCAACATTGAGGTCCTTAACCACGCATTGTCGGACATACCGCCTGAAGCGGTCAGGATGCACCTGTGTTGGGGCAACTACGAAGGACCCCATCATCGGGACATCCCCATTGAGGAAATCCTCGGCGCCGTACTCAAAGCCCGTCCTCAAGCTTTCTCTTTCGAAGGGGCGAACCCGCGCCACGAGCACGAATGGGAAGTGTTCAAGAACGTCAAGCTTCCCGATGGCAAGATCATCATCCCCGGTGTGCTGGACTCCACCACCAACTACATCGAGCATCCCAAACTGGTGGCCCAAAGCATCGTCCGCTACGCCGAGCTAGTAGGCAAGGAAAACGTCATCGCCGGGTCCGACTGCGGGTTCGGCACCTTCGCCAGGACCAACTATCAGGTGGAACCTGAGATCGTCTGGGCCAAATTCCGCGCCATGGCCGAAGGAGCGCGGTTGGCGTCCGAGCAGCTCTGGCCTCGCTCAAGCTGATCTGAGCCCAAGTGAGGGAGACCCGGATGGCGTACGGCTCTCCCGAAGAAATGATTGACCGGCTGGGAGAGTTTCGGGACCGTATGGGGGTAACCGGCTTTCTGCTCGACTTGAACTTCGGCGGTCAGATACCTCAAGAGTTAGAGCTTAACTCCATGCGGCTTCTGACCGAAAAAGTGATGCCGGCCTTCAAATGAGCTTTGCAGCACATTCCGGCTCGACAGAGATCGGCGCCGCCGGCCCTTCGCACCCAGCGCCGTTACTGGTAAACTGCAAGGGACCAGACGCCACGATGTGGAAATGGTCCGCTCTAAGGAATCATGGCTGAAATACAGCGGTCTGTACGGGAGGCTGAAACATGGCGGAATTAGTGCTAGGTTTGGGCACTTCACACACTCCGATGCTAAGCTTGGACCCTCAGTACTGGCATCTGATGGGAGAAGCGGACAAGAACAATCCTGAGCTGGTTTCAGTGCCCGGTGGCGAGTTGTGTTCCTACGAGGAGCTACTGGAGCGCGCCGACCCCAACATTCCTAAGCACATTTCCCTGGAGAAGTTCGAAGCCAAGCACAAGGCCATCCAGAAGGCCATCGCAACGTTAACCCAGACTTTAGAAGAGGCCGCTCCCGACGTGGCGGTTATCATCAGCGACGACCAAGATGAGCTTCTGTTCGAAGATAACATGCCCACGTACTCCATTTTTTGGGGAGATAACTATCCTCTGATGCCGTACAACCGAGAAGGGTCGGATTCTCCCATAGCCCAGGCGCTGGCTGCGGGCTGGGGCGACGTAGAAAAGGATGTACCGGTAGATTCAGGCCTGGGCCGCCACATCATCGAGTACATGATGGAGGCAGAAGTTGACGTCGCCCAGTTCCGCCGGTTCCGCGAGGACTATGGCGGTTCAGTAGCCAGACTGTATCCTTCGGTCCACGGCGGTGAGAGCAGCTTCGTCAAAGAAACTCCTCCAAGACCCTTTACCATGCCCCACGGGTTCTCCTTCGTCATCAAACGAATCATGAAAAACAACCCAATACCCATCGTGCCCTTGTTCCAGAACATCTACCCGCCCAACCAGCCTACCACCAAGCGGGCATTCAACATCGGCCGCGCCCTGCGTGGGGCCATCGAGTCCTGGGACACCGGCAAGCGGGTTGCCGTTATCGCGTCAGGCGGCTTGAGCCACTTCGTGGTGGACGAAGAGCTAGACCAAATGGCCTTGAAAGGTATGCAAGAGAAGGACCCGGAACAGCTCTACAACCTGCCGCGCCACCGGCTCAATTCGGCGGCGTCGGAGATTCGAAATTGGATAGTTGCCTCAGGGGCCACTGAGCACCTGGATATGGAGATTCTGGACTATGTTCCCGTGTACCGGAGCCCCGCCGGCACCGGAGGCGGCTGGGCGTTCGCCCGCTGGCAGTAACTACCAGGCACGACTAGGACCGTTCACATTGATTTTCTGATTGTTTTATGTCAACCGATCTGATTCCCGGTGAAGTAACTTCGCCGAGCCAGGTATAGGCAAGATAGAGAAAGGAACAGGGCTGATGGTAGAAACACGAGAGACCATCCCGGCGGCCATTGCCGATATAGCGTCCAACTACGTTAGGTCGCGGCCTTGGCCCTATCGGCGATGGATGTCATCCATCGGGATCCCGATCCATAAAGGATATTTCATCGAAGATCTGCGGACCATAGAGTTGGGCTGGTGGCCGGAGCGCGAATGCAACGCGGCCTTTCTGGAAATGATGGGGTCGGAAGGAATGTCGGAGATCCGGGTAACCGAGATCCCTCCGGGCAAAACACTCCCGGCGATGACCTTTGCTCTAGACGAAGTAGTATACGTCGTTGAGGGAAGAGGACTTACCACGATCGCCGGAAGCGGCCCCAAGAAAACCTTCGAGTGGCAGAAGCACAGTATGTTCCTCATCCCACGAGGGCATACTCATCAGTTCACCAACGTACAAGGTGATCGGCCGGCACGGCTCTTGCACTACAACTGCCTTCCTATGGTGATGGCCACTCTGGCTGACCCGGAGTTCTATTTCACCAAGTCAGACGAAGTGGCCGATCGCCTCAACACGGGTGAGAAGGAGTTTTACTCCGCGGCCATCGCCGCCCAGATTCCTGATCCCAAGCTCACTTGGGGCGTCAGGGACATCTGGTTCGGCAACTTCTTCCCAGACATGCGGGCGTGGGATAAGCTCGCCGCGCATACCATGCGCGGCATCGGTACCAGGGCGGTCTACGTTCAATTTCCCGGTTCAGAGATGGCCGCCCACATGTCGGTCTTCGGCGAACGCACCTACAAAAAAGCCCACCGGCACGGGCCGGCTTTCGTCATCGTGATCCCGGATGGGGATGGGTATTCCATAATGTGGGAGGAGGAGAAGGAGAAGATAGTGTTTCCCTGGCAAGAGGCAAGCCTGTTCGTGCCGCCAAACCGTTGGTTCCACCAACACTTCAACGTTGGGGAAGGATCGGCGCGGTACCTGGCATTTCATCCGCCGGTACAATTCGAGGGTTGGGCGGAAAAGGTCGAGGATAGGGTCCGTGACCAGATCGAGTTTCCCGACGAGGACCCGTCTATCCGGCAGCGGTTCGAGGAAGAGTTGGCCAAAAAAGGAAAAACTAGTCTGATGCCCGAGGAAGCGTACCTCAACCCGGATTATCAGCCCCCCTGATTCGACGGCAAGCTAGAACTGGTTCAATATCCGAGGTAAATGGGGCGGACAAATTCGCCACAACGGTTTTTCAGGCTCGGCCTGAGTCAAATCTCTAGGTCCCAGAAAATATTACTCTCGTAAGAGGTGAAGGATATGGTGGTACTTTCCAACCAGGAATTCAACGTGGTGGGCACCAGGCCCATACGCCACGACGGCAACGACAAAGTAACCGGACGGGCGCGCTACAGCGCTGACATCACTCTTCCCAGACTGCTCCACGGGAAGATTCTACGCAGTCCCCACGCTCACGCCCGGATCAAGTCCATCGACGCCAGCCGGGCCTTGGCTCTGCCGGGCGTCGAGGCCGTGGTCACCGCCGCGGATTTCTCCCAGCCCAGGGGGAGAATAGCCGACTTGGGAGAAGCCGCCATGGCCAACCCCAAGTGGATAAGCAACAATTGCTTGGCCAGCGAAAAAGCCCTGTACAAGGGGCACGCGGTAGCCGCCATTGCGGCGACCAGCCTACATCTGGCCGAACACGCAATCTCTCTCATAGACGTGGACTACGAAGTGCTTCAGGGCGTGACCGACGTGTTGGAAGCCATGAAGGATGATGCCCCGGTATTGCACGAGCGGCTGGCCAATCTGGAAAACGCCAACATCCGTCCCGGCGGGCTACGCGACGACGACGATACAGAAAAAGCCACCAACATCTCCAACCACTTCTTCTTCGAGTTGGGAGACACCGATCAGGGGTTCAAAGATGCCGACATAGTCGTGGAACGGGAATTCCGTACCGCCACCGTGCACCAGGGTTACATCGAGCCCCACTCCGCCACCGCTATGTGGGGAGAAGACGGCAAACTGACCATCTGGTGCAGCAGCCAAGGCCACTTTCAGATACGAGACCTTACGGGCTTGGTTCTGGGCGTCCCGGTCTCCCAGATCAAAGTGATTCCCATGGAGATCGGCGGAGGTTTCGGGGGCAAGACGGTCATCTACCTAGAGCCGGTGGCCGCGGTGCTTTCCAAGAAAACCGGCCGCCCGGTGAAGGTCTCCATGGGCCGCGCGGAAGTGTTCGAAGCGACGGGACCGACCTCAGGCAGTTACATCAGAGTGAAGATTGGGGCCAACAAAGAAGGGATGATTACCGCCGCTGACATCACCATGATGTACGAAGCCGGCGGGTTCCCCGGGTCTCCCATCAACCAGGCTTGCCAGTGCGTCATGACGCCCTACAACATCGCCAACGGGAGGATCGAAGGATACGACGTGGTGGTCAACAAACCCAAAGCCGCCGCCTACCGCGCCCCCGGCGTGCCCGCTGCCGCCTTCGCCGCCGAATCGGTCATCGACGAGATCTGCGAAAAGCTAGGGATAGACCCGCTGGAATTTCGGACGAAGAACGCTTCCAAAGAAGGGAGCCGCCGCATACCCGGCCCGGTGTTGCAGAAGGTAGGGTATCTGGAGACTTTGGCTGCAGCCATGGATACCGAGCATTACAAGACACCCCTCGAGGGGCCCAACCGGGGACGGGGCGTCGCCGCCGGGTTCTGGTTCAACGGAACCGGGCCGGCTTGCGCCACCGCCAGCGTCAATGCCGACGGAACCGTGAGCCTGATTGAAGGTTCACCGGACATCGGCGGAAGCCGGGCGTCCATGGCTATGCAAGTGGCCGAGGTCCTGGGACTTCCCGCCGAGGACGTCCATCCTACCATCGGCGACACTGACTCCGTTGGGTACACATCCTTGAGCGCCGGCAGCGGCGCGACCTTCAAATCCGGCTGGGCTTGCTATGAAGCGGCGACCGATATCAAACATCAACTCATCCAGCGGGCCGCGCGGATATGGGACGTCAGTCCCGACGACGTGGAGTACACCGATGGCGTGGCTTCCCACAAATCCGATTCAGAGCTGAAACTGACTTTCAAACAGCTTGCGGGCCGGCTGATCGGCACCGGTGGTCCGGTGGTGGGCCGGGGCAACGTGAACCCGGCGGGCGTGGGTAACTCCTTCGCCGTGCACATCGTAGACGTGGAAGTAGACCCCGAAACCGGCAAGGTTGCTGTCCTCCGCTACACTGCTCTACAGGACGTGGGAAAGGCGATTCATCCCAGTTACGTGGAAGGGCAGATCCAGGGCGGAGTAGTTCAGGGCATAGGTTGGGCCCTTAACGAAGAGTACGTCTACAACAAGTCGGGTGTTATGGACAACTCGTCCTTTTTGGACTATCGCATGCCCACCAGTTTGGACCTGCCGATGATCGACACGGTGATCGTGGAGATCGCGAATCCGGGCCATCCGTTCGGGCTACGGGGAGTGGGCGAAGTGTGCATCGTGCCTCCCATGGGCGCGATGGCCAACGCCATCTACAACGCCATAGGCGTCCGCATGGACGTACTGCCCATGTCTCCAGGCAACGTTCTGGAAGCTCTTTGGGCCAAGAACGGGACGTAATCGATTTAGGCTAAAATGAGGCCTCTCATGGCAAGGCCCTATATTTCCGGGAGCTCAACGGCCATCTTTTGGAAGTGATGACCGCGTAAGAGTTCCGTGGAGTTGGGGGAAGTGATTCCGGCCTTTTCCTGAGGAGGCCGCGCCCAGAACACAATCTTATGGTTCGCGTCAACCCGATGCGGCACAAATTCGAGCAAACCGGATCGATCTAGGAAGTACACATCTTATGAGGAGATAGCCCTTGACTACCAAAAAGGCATACCGGTACGACCCTTCGGCGTCCTACGAAGTACGAGAGCATGACTTGGAGTACCTCAACGTCGGCGGCGTAACCCGTCAGGTCCGGATCTACCAGCCCGAAGGCCCTGGGCCTTTCCCTTTGCTTTTGAGCATCCACGGTGGGGCCTGGACCGACAAAGACCACACCGATTACGCATCCACCAGCAAACCACTTGCCGCCACCGGCCTGGTTGTCGCCTCCATCGGCCAGCGGGTCGGCGCCGGGTTCCCTTACCCCTTGCAACTCCAGGACATTCATTATGGCGTCCGTTGGCTTAAAGCCCATGCCGGCGATTTCAACGGTGACCCGGATGCAGTGGGCGGGATCGGCTACTCCAGCGGCGGACACACTCTACCCCTAGCCGCCATGCGCATCAATGATCCCAGATACTCGGCCCTGCCCCTGGAAGGATCGTCTCCGGCCGACGCTAAATTGGCCTTCACGATCTCGTGCTGGCCGGTCATCGAACCATTCTTCAGGTACGAGATCGCCAAGGCAAATGGCAACACAGAGTTGATGGAAAAGCATCACATGTTCTTCCAGGGCGACGAAGCGATGCACGAGTCCACCCCTTTGAACGTCATCGAAAGTGGCGAGAAGATAACGTTATCTCCAGCCTTGGTCATGCACGGCACTGCGGACGACGTGATGCCGATCGAGGCGTCCGAGAGATTCGTCGCCGCTTACAACGCCGCCGGAGGACAGGCCCAACTGGTGCCCTGGCAGGGTAAAGGCCACGGCTGGGCTAGGGAGGCAGGCCCGGAGGTAGACGAGTTTGTAAAGGTGGTTACGGATTTCATCGCCAAGCAGCTCGGTTAAAGAACCCCGATACCCACCAGCAATCCCGAACCCGCGTCTAGGGCAGACGAACCATACTCTAGGCAGAATGATAAAAGAAAGCCCCGGTAAACCGGGGCTTTCTTCATACCTGGCCCGCGGCTGAGAGCCGCAGCATTCCGCCGAGACGGCCATTCGCCTCATCAATCGCAATACGGGATTATTCGATCTCCGATCAGGTCGATGGTTTTCATGATCTGGCCGTGGGACGGTCCTCCCGAATGGGCGTGTCGCAGCCGCAGCAGACAGGTTTCGGCGCCGGTCGCTTCCTGCCATCTTTGAAATTCAGTCAGGCATTCTTCGGGGTCACCTAGGATCAAGCGGTCTTTGGCGATTCGATCGAGGGTCAATTCGGATTCATCTTTTATGGACTTGAATTCGGATAGCCCGTTCCGCCAATAGTACCGGTACGCCGCCAAAACCTCTGGCCCGTAAACTTCTTCAGCTTCCTTTCTGGATCCCGCCACCCAAGCGTCCCGCATGATGACGACTTCCGGCTTTTTGCCCGCGGCATCGGCTGACCGGCGGTACTGGTCTATCAACCGGCAAGTGTTTTGCAGTGTGGTGCTGGGCGTAGAAACAAACGCATCCCCCAAAGTACCGGCTCGCCGCGCGCTCACCGGCGCCCCTCCGCCGATCCAAAGGGGAGGATGGGGTGACTGCACCGTGTCCGGTCGTACCCTGAGGTTTTTAATGCTGTGGTGTTTGCCTTCATACGAAAATTCCTGGCCCGACCAGCAGTTGCGCAGAATCTCGATCTTTTCCTCAAACAGCTCCACCCGGTCCGACATCGTGATGCCAAACGCCTGAAAATCCGCCGGTTGGTAGCCCAAGCCAACCCCAACGGTGACCCGGCCCTTGGAGATGATGTCCAAGGTGACCACATCTTCGGCCAGGCGGACGGGATGGTGCAATGGCAACAGAATCACCGATGTACCCACCCTCAATGTGGTGGTGGATGCCGCCACGGCGGTACACACGATCAACGGTGACGGGAGGAACCCATCCCTGTCCTGATGATGTTCCCCAAAAAAGCACGAGTCGAATCCGGCTTGTTCGGCCAAGCGCGCCTCTTCTATAACTTCGTCCACGCATCTGGGCAAATCCTCTCCGCGAGGCGGGTTGGCAATAGAGCTATATATCCCGAATTTCATGAAATACGACCTTACTCTACCGGTTGCCCGATCAGGATTATTTCAAAGAGCGTTCTCTGCGAACTCTCGAATGCACCCTTCGACTAGATCGGTTGCGTCCGCTGATATCTGCCAAAGATCAAGCAAACAAATACCGAGGACAAACAGCTGTTCTTTGATCTGAGTTTGGTAAGCCAGCGATGAGCGCCAGCCCCGCGTGAGGATGACGGTCCTCGGCGGCTGAGCAGCCTCAGAGCGCAAGTGAGTCAGGGAATCAAGCCGGACCGGCATCTTCCGCTTCGTAGGCCTGAACCAGGGCTGTTCGGAGTTCTTCAGAAAACTCCCGGCGTTGCCAATCACGCACCTCGTGCGCACCACCGTCTATATATTGGGCAGCCGATCCATTCCAGTGAAGGGCCAAACGCTCCAGGCTAACGGCGGGCCAGAGCAAAGACGGGTCCAGGCCCAGAGAATCCCCCTGCCGGATTCGCCACGCTTTGAGCGATCGCAACCTGGCGTTAGATTCTGGTCCCCAGGGATTGTCCCTGGGACGCCAAGGCCGCTGCACTTCTGGTCCGGTTGTTCCTCGCTGGATCGCTTCCCGGATCAGGCCTCCCGACCGTCTCGCTATCCCGCCGGGTAGGCCACGGACCTGATGAAGTTCCATATCCGGTGAGCCGGCCAGGGTGAGCAACGCCTCGTTGGTCAACACCCGGAAGGGCGGACAGTCCATCCGCCTCGCCTCCTCCTCTCGAAATAGGAATAGCTCTTTGAGCACCGCCAGGTCCCGGGGCCCTAACCGGCTGCTCCCCTTGACGCGCAACATCGCCGTCTCCGGCGGATCGGGAGGTGACTGGCGGACCTGTTCCAGCCTTTGACATTCCTCCGTAACCCAATCCAGACGCCGAAGTGTTGCCAGACGCCCCTGCAGATCACCGGCCAATTTCGGCAGGTACTGCACGTCACCCGCCGCGTACTCCACCGCCGGCTGGCTCAGAGGCCGGCGGCCCCAGTCCGAGGTTTGTAAAGCCCGGCTCTTGGGGATCCCCACTCCCAGGATGCCCTCGAGCACCGAGGACAGGTTCGTCCTGGGTATCCCCAGCAATCTCGCCGCCAACTCAGTGTCGAATAGGGACCTAATCGTGAACCCATAGTCCCGATGCAGACACCGCACGTCGTAGTCAGAGCCATGGGCAACTATAGTTATCGAAGGGTTGGCCAACAGATTTCCCAAGGCGGACAGGTCGGCGACGGCCAATGGGTCCAGCAAGAAAATGTCCTCACCGGCCGAGATCTGGATCAGGCAAACTTTCTCTCGGTAGGCATGCAAGCTGTTGGATTCGGTGTCCAGGGCCAGCAAAGGCTCCGACGCCAACGCCTCAGCGACGCGGTCCCAGCTTTGCTGGTCGTCGATAAATAGGGTTTGGCTCATGCGATTGATCCGTTCAACGGTCTACGACATTGATTTACGATTGATTAACCTTGGCGCACGAACTTATCAACTCCTACACCATCCGGCACGCCCACGTAGATGTCTCCGTTGGCGTCTATCCAACTGCCGTGGCCACCTCGAATTATCCATCGGGCCAACAGAGTACCTTCTTTATTCATCAGGCTGATCCGCGAGTCGGTGTCCTCGGTGTGACCCTGACGGGCGTCGTTGCCGCCTTCACTGATACAGAAGACACCATCCGGACTCTGAGAAATGTCCATGGGCCTCAGCAGATCGGTCCACATTCCAACGAACTCCCCATCCCGGTCGAAGATCTGAATGCGGTTGTTCTCCCGGTCACAGACGTACAGCAGATCGTCAGCGCCGACCATCATGCTATGGACCAAGTGGAACTGGTTCGCGCCGCCTTTGCCGGGTTCTCCCCAAGACGCCTTGAGCTGACCGTTGGCCGCGAACCGGTGTACCCGGGCGTTCCGGTATCCGTCAGCCACGTACATGTCGCCCCACGGCGAGGGCACCAACTCCGCCGGATAGTTGAAGGGACCGGCAGCCCTGGGCACCAATGTGCCTGGCACTTCGCAGCCGGTGTCCGAGTGAACGCCCCGCTCTCCAATAACTTGCAAAGGCTTGCCGTCCAACGTAAAACGCAGGCAAACCGAGTCCTCGCGATCGGTAACGTAAACGATGTCGTCTTTGATGAATATTCCATGGGGATTGGTGATCGCGCCCAGGCCCCATGAACCCACGTAACTACCGTCGCGATTAAAGACCACTATCGGCGGATCTTTTCGCTGAAAGGCGTATACCCGGTCCTGAGAATCGGTTGCCACGGCGCTCACCATGCCAAAGGTTTCGCCCGCGGGCAACTTGGCCCAGCTTTCAATCAATTCGTAAGTGTATTCCCCGTTCCCTACAGTCGTCATGGGCTGACTACCTCCATCGATCATTTATAAGATCTCGTTCGCGCCTTTTTAGAAAGTCCTACTTGGAAATATGCGGCGGTATACCCCAGGCGATCCCGGTGCGTGGCCGTAGACGCCGCCGATGTAATCGTGCATCCCGTCCTGGGCGCTACGGTTCCGCCAAGCCTGACTCTCGGGCACGGTCTCGTGTTCGAATTCATACACCGTCGTATACTTGGGACCACCTTCCACCGCGTGGTAACGTCGGACAGCGATGCACCCTGGAAGTTCCAGGTTGGCCGGCGTCCGTACATTGTCGTAATACTCGTTGTACTTGGCCTCGATCTCCGCGGGGACCTCCATCCGGCCTACCTGGATAGCCGGAGCCATGCCCCGTCCCAGCACGTGGGAATCGTTTTCCTTAGGGTATATCTGGGTGCAGACGATGCGGGAATAGTTGCGGCCCTTGGTCGAAAGCGCGATTCGCTGGGTCCACTCCGAAGGGTTGCGGCGGAAGTTCAGGTACTCCTCCGATTCAAGTGCTCCCACCGACTCCAGTTCGTACATAGCCAGATAGCGGGGGCTGCCCTTCAGAGCCTGATACCTGGCGAAGTTCAGAAAACCCGGAAACTTCATCAGATCACCGACATGCTCATCGTTATACCAGGCGTTAAAGTCCGCGTCGTGCTCGGAGTCGATGTCAACAAAGACCATCAACAACGCTGTGCCCTTTTTCTCTACCACGGCCTGCTGCTCCTCTGGGGGAAACTATCTTAGACAACAGCAATGATACCCACCGAAAGACGCCGCGGCAAACATCCCGCCGGCAGCATTGTGACGGCCTCAGTTTCTACTGCTATACTGGGCCAAAGCTCAATGGCGAGGAAATTGCGAGATGACGACATATGAAGTCGTGGGGAAACCGGTTACCAGGCAGGAAGGTCCCGACAAAGTGTCGGGCAATTTTCAATACTCCGCTGACGTTACGTTGCCCGGAATGATCTGGGGCAAGGTGTTGAGAAGTCCTTTTCCTCACGCCAGATTAGTCAAGATTGACGCCTCGAAAGCGCTGGCGATGCCGGGAGTCCACGCCGTCATCACGGGTCAAGACACCCTTGGCATGCGGATAGGAAGGAGTGTGCGCGACGTACCGCTGCTAGCCGAGGGTGAGGTCCGATTCGTGGGAGAGAAGGTAGCGGCCGTGGCAGCCGACGACCCCGACCTAGCGGAAGAAGCCCTCCTAATGATCGACGTAGAATATGAGCCTCTGCCCGCTGTATTCGACCCGGTTGAAGCCATGGAACCCGGAGCGCCCCACGTCCACGCCGGCTCGCCGGTTTTTGAGAGCACATCGGGTCCCGTCCAGCCCCAAGGCAATATCCTGAACCATTCAACATGGTCTAGTGGGGACGTGGAACAGGGATTCAGTGAGTCGGACCAGATCTTCGAACATACCTTTTCCACCACATGGGTACACCAAGGTTACATGGAACCGTATTCTTGCGTGGTGGACATCGACGATGCCGGGCGTGTCCAGGTCTGGGCGAACAACAAAGTTCCCTACACCTTGAGAAGACAGTTGGCTGACGCGCTGGGATTATCCGAGGACCAGATACTAGTCAACCCATGTGGTATCGGCGGCGACTTCGGTGGTAAGTCCCCGGCGATGAACGTTCCGTTGGCCTATTTCCTGTCCCGGAGCAGCGGCCGGCCGGTAAAGATGATTATGAGTTATATCGAAGAGCTGGTGGCCGGCAACCCAAGGCATCCTTCCGTGATCACCATCAAGACCGGCGTAAAGAACGACGGAACATTCGTGGCGCGGGAAAGCCGGGTAGTGTACAACGGGGGAGCTTACTGCGGCTTCAGAGGCCGCCCCGGTCTGGCAGGCAGCCGCGATGCTGCCGGGGGACAGTACCACATACCTAATTTTAAGATCGACAGCTATATGATCTACACCAACAACGTGCCCTGCGGTTCCTATCGGGCGCCGGGACAACCCCAGGTGGCGTTCGCGGTGGAATCTCACACCGATATGATCGCCCGGGAGATGGGCATAGACCCGTACGAATTGCGGCTTAAGAATGTGGTTCGCGACGGCCAGATGTGTGCTACCGGAGCCCATTACAACAACGTGCGGGGAGAGGAGACATTGAAGGCGGTTGCCGAGGCTGCCGATTGGGGTTCTGCAAAATCAGGGCCATATGTTGGGCGGGGCATATCCTTGGGCCAACGCCCCCAGGGCCAAAGCGTCTACTCGGCGAAGGTGACGATGGACGAGAATGCCCAAGTAACCTACCACACGTTGGTGCCAGAAACGGGCACGGGTATTCACACCGTCGGCCGGCAGGTAGTGGCGGAGGACCTGGGTATCCCGGTAGAACATGTGAGGGCCGTTCAGATGGACACGGACGGCGGGCCCACCGACAGCGGGTCTGGAAGCGGCAGCAGCGTGGGCGGGACCGGCGCTGCCCTGGGAGCCGCCGAAGGTGTTCGCAACCACCTCACCCTCATGGCTGCCGAATTCTACGGATGGCCCGAAGAACGGATCAAATTCCGGGGAGGCCGGGTTTTCGTTGAGGGCGACGCTGAACGTGGGATTTCGATCCAGGAGTTGGCCTCCAAAGTCGTCGCCGCAACCGGAGAGCACATCTCATTCTCTAAGACCACGGAGGCCAAAGAACCGGACGTGACTTGCTTCTGCGCCCAGGTGGCCGAGGTTACGGTAGACCCGGAAACCGGAGAGGTAAAGCTGCAAAAGTTCGTGACGGCCCACGATGTAGGAACTATCCACAACCCGATCACGCATCAAGGACAGATCGACGGGGCGGTGATCCAGGGGGTGGGATTTGCCCTGATGGAGGAATTGCTGTCAGAAAAAGGACATATCTCGACCCTCAGCATGGGCGACGTGAAGACACCAAATATTCAGGACATACCTGAACTGGTAACGGTTCTGGTAGATTCTCCGGGGGGCAATGGCCCCTTTGGGGCGAAAACCATCGGAGAGCAACCCCTGCCACCGGTGGCGCCGGCCATCGCTAACGCCATCTTCGACGCCGTGGGGGTTCGGATCCTAGACCTGCCCATCACGTCGGAGAAAGTGCTTGCCGCACTGAATAAAAAGTGACCTCGCCACTGTTCCCACTAGGCGGCCCAAGATGAGCGTCAGTGGATATCTGCTGCCATTCCCAGATCCTGGCGCTGCCGATATGATGAGCGACCATCTGGAGCAGGTGGTCCAGGCCAACGGCCCAGGAAAGATAATCGTTACCACATGTCTTCCCGAGACTTCGACGAATGGGTTAGAGAATCCCTCCGGGTCTGTTGGTCAATCTGCCCGAAGGAAGTTGGAATTCTTTAGGCTGGAAGACAGAGAGTGGGTATTCCTTTACGGTACAACGGTCGATGGCGGCCGGGAGCCGAAAAAAGTGGTCTTGGAAGTCCAGGCGGCCGGAACCATCAGATGCACGTTAACGAACATGAGCGGCAGGGAAGGCCAGTTTTTTATGGAGTGCAGTTTTGAACTCGAGGAGGCGCAGTAACCCCTTCCCGGGCACCCTCTCTGCAACTGACTACGATTTCCAAACCTGAAGCAGAGGCCCCCACTAATTTCCGACGATCCACGACCGTGATCCACAATCCTCCGGAAGGTTTCGAGACTGGAACAGCTACACGTCGCTTGACAAGATCACGCCACAAACAATATCATAGAATAGTATTTTATATAGCTATTACTATTGTAATTTAAGATATACTCCATCGTAACTGAGGGTCACCATGGTCGTCAGAGTAAGCAACGCTCCTGCCGGCTTGGACCACTAGCAAGTACCCTTCCTCGGCGCGGCTTGATGGTCCGGCTTCCTCATTACCGTTTCTAGACACCATCACCTTTCGATAGGACGTTCTTTGCTTGCAGACTGACAGACCCGAAATCCAGGCGCCAACCGTCGGCGTGGAGACCGAGACTCCGACATCTGAAGGAGCCGTGAACGTTCCGGAGGCCCCTGCTCCGAGGCCGGTCACAGCAGCCCGGCCGGCACGCCGGGCCACAAAGAGGGGCTGGAAACAAACCTTCGACTCCCTTTCAAACACGCACTTCCGCCACTTCTGGCTCGGAATGATGGTGATGATGGGGGCCATGCAGATGCAGATGATGGCCCGGGGCTACCTGGTCTACGACTTAACAAACCAGAACGCCGCTATCCTTGGGCTGGTCAACGCCGCCACCGCGCTCCCCATATTGGTCCTTGCGCTGTTTGGCGGAGCGCTGGCCGACAGGATTGAGCGCAAGCGCATCGTTCAGGTTGGGCAAGGCGGCGCAGCCATACTTGCGGTGTTCATTGCCATTACCATCTCCGTGGGCAGCGTCACGTGGTACCACCTCCTCGGCGCGTCGATAGTCCATGGGTCCCTCATGGCGCTGCTGATGCCGGCCCGGCAAGCCATGATCCCTCAGTTGGTTGGCAAGGAGAAGCTGGGCAACGCCATGGCCCTGAACGCGGCCGGCATGAGCTTGACCACGCTGATGGCGCCGGCTCTAGCGGGGGGCTTTACGCGCTGATAGGTCCGGATGGCGTGTACTACGTCATCGGTGGGATGTTAGTGGGCGCGATGCTATTAACTGGACTGCTCCCCAAATCCACCGCGGAGCCCACCGACAAAAGAACGACGGTGCTTGGCGACATCAAGGACGGACTCTCTTACATCCGGCGTACCCGCATGGTCTTTGTCTTGTTATGCCTGGGATTGGCCACCACCATGCTGGCCATGCCCTTTAGGTTCTTGCTGCCGGTATTCGTGGTTGACATATACCACAAAGGACCGGAGGCGATGGGGCTATTGGTGAGCCTCATGGGATTAGGCACCTTGATCGGCTCACTGTTTATCGCCGGACTGGGCCGGTTTCACCGGGGGCTGTTGCTCATCGCGGGAAGCTTTATGACCGGCTTTGCTTTGCTGCTAGTATCCATATTCCCGGTATACGCTATTGCCTTGGGACTCATGGTTCTTCTCGGCCTGGGAGACGCCGGCCGAAGGGCGCTGAACCAAGCCTTGGTGATGGAAATCTCCGAGGAACAGTACCGCGGCCGGGTATGGAGCGTCTTCATGATGAACTTTGGGCTCATGCCTTTGGGCGTTTTGCCTGCGGCCCTGGTAGCCGAATATTTTGGCGGTCAAGTCGCCATCGGCATCCTGGCCGGGCTGATGCTTCTCGTCTCGGCCGTCGTCTTAATCACCCACAAGCAACTCCGTCAGTTCCAGTAACAGAGGAACGATCGTCCCCATTTCGTTCGCGCCTGCTCACGTCTTCGGATCTAGCGATCCCTATTCGCCGATGGTGTTCATAACAGGCTATACTACCGTCGATCAAATCAACATTATCGTGGCTGTAACCCCATTCCCCTGAGCTTTTAACCCGTGTAGAGGAGTTGCTATCGATGGAACTATTGGTAAACGGAGAATCGTACGAGGTGGACGTGGACGAGGAGACGACTCTTCTTGCCGTCCTGCGCCACGACCTGGGATTGACCGGCACCAAATATGGGTGCGGCGACGGAGATTGCGGAGCCTGCACGGTCTTGATTGACGGCGAGTCGAAGAACTCTTGCATCACTCCAGTGGAAGCGGCGGCAGGGCGAGAGGTTACTACCATCGAAGGTCTAGCCAAGGGCGGCAATCTCCATCCGGTTCAAGAAGCATTCATCGAACACACGGCGTTCCAGTGCGCTTTCTGCACGCCGGGATTCATCATGAGTGCGGTAGCTTTGCTATCGCGCAACCCTCAGCCCGACGATCGGCAGATCCGAGCGGCTCTGACCGGCAACATCTGCCGCTGCGGCACCTACGTACGTATCCTGCAGGCGGCCAAGGCAGCCGCCGAGCGGATGGGCCAAGAAGGAGGAAAGTGATGACAACGATCAGTGAACTTCACGAGGATGCCGCGCTCGTCGTTACCGGTCCCCCTCAATGGGCCGGTGGGCTTGAGCTTCGCGAGCCACCCGGACCGGAGGCGACTTTGCTGGTAATGGACCGGCAAGGCGGCGCCACCGCTTTCTCCGGCAAAGTGGAATACGGCCAGGGCATCCGCAGCGGATTTTCCCTCGCTGTCGCTGATGAACTGGACCTGCCACTTGATTCGGTTCGCATCATTTTGGGCGATACCGCTCTGGTGCCTTATGATCGAGGCACCGTTGGCAGCCTGTCGACGATGACGCTGGGTATGCAGCTCCGGCGGGCGGCCGCAACAGCAAGAGGCGCGCTCATCACCCTCGCCGCGGAGCATTGGTCGGTTGAAGAGGCCAGTTTGGCAACAAGCGAGGGCCAAGTCTTCGTAAGCGGCGAGCCAAGCCGAAGAGTCTCCTACGCTGAGCTACTGCAAGGAAAAGACCTTCGGCTGCCTATTCTCGAAGACACGGCCACCAAGCGGGCCGAGGATTTCGTCTTCATGGGTAAGGACGCGACGCGTACCGATGCCCTGGCCAGGGTCACCGGCCAAGCCAAGTACTCGCATGACATCGTCGTAGATGGCATGCTCCACGGCAAGATCCTGCGCGCCCCTTCCTATGGCGCCACTCCCCAGCAGATTGATACCGCTGGGGCCGAACGCATTCCCGGCTTTGTCATTCTGGTACGAGATGGGGACTTCGTCGGTGTGGTGTGCGAGCGCGAAGATGCCGCCGAACAAGCTGTCGATGCGATACGGGTTCGCTGGCAAGAAGAACAGAACCTCCCATCAGACTCAGACTTTCCAGCCGCACTGAAAGAGAAAGCCAAGGAGATGATTGTCCTTCGAGAAGAGGGTTCGCCGGCGGATGGATTTGCCCAGGCGGACCATGTCCTAGAGGGCAGTTACTTTGTTCCCCACGTCGCTAATGTCCCCATGGAGACCAGCGCCGCGGTTGCGTCATGGGATGGCGGGAACCTGACCGTTTGGTCCGGTGACCGGGCCCCCTTTGGAGTGCGGGACGAGCTGGCTCAAGCATTGGATATGAGTCAAGACCAGATACGAGTCATTGCCCCCGAGGTCGGCGGCTCCTTTGGCACCAAGGGCACCGTTGAGGTGGCGAAAGAAGCGGCTGTCCTCGCCAAAGCAGCGGGCCGGCCGGTTCGCGTCGCCCACAGCCGGGAAGAAGAGTTCATATGGGCCACCGTACGGCCCGCGGCGCTCTTTGAGATCCGCAGCGGTTTCAACGCCGACGGACAGATCGTGGCTTGGGAGTACACCGCCTATCACACCGGCGACCGTCCGCAACGTGGGCAGCGGGGGGCCGATACCCCCTACAACACCCCGAACGTGCGCATAGCCGTGGCGGATTCCGCATCGCCCCTGCGAACCGGCTCTTACCGGTCGCTTGGTTGCGCGGCGAATCATTTTGCCCGGGAGATTCACATCGACGAGATCGCGGCCACTCTCAACATGGATCCCGTGGAGCTTCGGCTCATGAATCTGACCCATCCTCGCTTAAGCCGAGTCCTTAGGCAGACCGCCGACCGCTTTGACTGGGAATCTCGCCGGAACGATACCTCCGTGGGAATCGGTGTAGCCATCGGTTACGACGCTGGCAGCTTCGTGGCTGAATGCGCGGAGGTCACCGCAAGAAGAAGGAATGTGAGGGTACAACGAGTCGTGGCTGGCATCGACTGCGGCATGGTAGTCAACCCTGAAGGCGTCCGCAACCAGATGGAAGGGTCCATCATCATGGGCATGGGAACCGCGCTTCGTGAGGTAGTAGAATTCGATTCCGGGCGGCTGTTGAACCCGGCCTTAAGCCGGTACCGTGTACCGCGCATCAACGACACACCCGAGATCGAGATTGTGATGTCCGGTGACTCCACAACCCCGTCCACCGGCGCCGGCGAGCCAGGGATCGTCCCCATCGCCGCCGCCATCGGCAACGCGGTCTATGCTGCCACCAAGACCCGCATCCGGGACCTTCCCATCGTACCCCGGCTGGGATGATGGCGGTTAGAAATAAGAGAGCAGCGCTTTGAGGCAAAGTACTGACCGTATTCTAGTTTCCCACGCCGGTAACTTGCCACGGCCCGAGTATCTAAACGAGTTAATCGACGGTGGAATCAGCTTGGAGGCGGCCACTGGAACCGAGTATCATCAGCGGCTTCCCCAAGCAATACAAGACGTCGTAGACCGGCAGGTGCTGCTGGGAGTGGACATCGTGAACGATGGTGAGTTTGCTAAAGCCGGGAGTTACGGCGGCTACATGGTTGATCGCGTCACAGGTTACTCGACGGTGCCAGAGGACCCGGCCCGCCCACCCAAAAGAGCTGGTACGTCGGAGCGCGATCGTAGACAATTTCCAGGCTTTTACGATTCAGGGCTTTGGTTTTCTGGATCCGGGGGACCGATCCGTCCGGGGTTTGCCACCCGGGGAGGAATGCGCTCCCCTAATCAGAGAGCCCCACGGGTATGCACGTCGGCTGTTACCTACTCCGGCCAGACAGCCGTCCAGGCCGACGTTGACCATATCAAGGCGGCGATTCACGGTAGAGATGTCGAGGGGTATATAGCGGCTCTAGGGCCTCTGAGCTTGGGCGCCGGGGTACGCAACGAACACTACAGCAGCGAAGAAGAGTACATGATGGCCGTGGCTGAGGCATGCCGTGAGGAGTACAAGACCATCACGGACGCCGGTCTCATAGTGCAAGTGGACGAACCGGAGTTCTGCACGTCTTGGACCTTCTATCCAGACTGGAATGTCAATGATCTGCGTAAATATCTAAGCTTCTGCGTCGAGGTGATCAACCGTTCCATACAGGGCCTGCCCGAAGATCTAGTTCGATTTCATACTTGCTGGGGAAGTGGTCACCGCCCCTCGTAAACGACATAGAGCTTAAATCCATCGTGGACCTGCTGATCAAGATCAACGCCCGGCAATACTCGATCGAGGCGGCTAATGTGAGGCACGAGCACGAATATCGTGTGTGGGAAGATGTGAAACTGCCCGAAGGCAGGATGCTGATGCCGGGCGTAATCTCCCACGCTACCGACCTGGTTGAGCACCCCGAACTCGTGGCTGAGCGTATCGTCAGGTACGCTAATTCGGTGGGGCGGGAAAACGTCCAGACCGGTACCGACTGCGGCATGGGTTCCCGGGTTGGTCATGAAGAAGTTGTTTGGGCCAAGTTGAGTTCCATGGTAGAGGGTGCAAGACTAGCGACAGAGAGGTTATGGGGATAACCCGTCACCTTGACGGAGCGGCCTGTAGCCGGTAATCTAGGCTCACCGATATCCAAAAGCCTACTAGTAAAGGGAGTTTTGAATGACTACAAAAGCCCAAACGTATAATGTCGACATCGCCGACGTGGAATATATCAATCACGGTGGCGCTCCCCTATTGGCGAAGCTGTTCAAGCCCCAGGGCAGCGGGCCGTTCCCAATCATGCTTGAACTGCATGGTGGGGCCTGGGTCCGGGGAGCTCGTGAGAATGGCGACGCGGCCAATGAAGCGCTGGCCAAGACTGGTGTGATCGTGGCGGCATTGGATTTTCGCACGCAAGATCCGTATCCGGCCTCTTTGGCCGACATCCACTATGCGGTCCGTTGGGCTAAGACTCAGGCCGCGTCTTGGAACGGCATCCCGGGCAGAGTCGGCGCCATGGGCACTTCCAGTGGCGCGCACCAGGCCATGCTCCTGGGCATGCGCCCGAACGACTCTCGCTACGCCGCGCTGCCATCCCCGGCGGGCTCTTCAGCAGACGGAACCCTAGCCTGCGTGATCATGGTTTCTCCCGTGATCGACCCTCTGGGACGATATCTATATGCCAAAGGCCTGCGATCGGATTGCACGCCACCCGAGGGTATGGGCGAGCGGACGCCACCCATGCACGAGCAGTACTGGGGAACGGAAGAAGCCATGGCCGAGGGTGCCCCAGGGCGAATCCTTGCCAGTGGCGAGAAGACAGCCCTTCCGCCCACGCTGGCCCTTCGCCGCGACTACGAGGCGGCGCATCCTCGCCCGGACTTCGACGAGTTCGTAGATCAGTACCGCAAGGCTGGCGGCCCGATCGACGTGACCATCGTCGATGGAGAAGGCGAGGGTCTTCTGAGCGACCTATCTTCTGACGTTGGAAAGCAGACGTTGGAGCAGATGGGCGCGTTCATCCATAAACACATCGGTTAAGCCAGACACCCTGGTGCGCTGACGTTAAGAGGCGAACACGTAAAAACGTGTCCGCCTCTTATGCGTATCGGTGGAATCGCCCAACCTTGCCGGACGCCGGCATCAAACTAGGCCCGCACTCTAATGACTGCGGGCCTAGTCTTTCGTCCGGATAGAAGAACCACTGAGCCTTAGCAAGAAGCAAGGCCTGGTCTTGTTGCGTTGCTAGAACTCGGTTGGAAGGGTGAGCTTACCGGCTGGCCATCACCGCCTCATTCAGCCCGCGGATGGCATCTCGCGTTTCCTCGCTTGGCGCCTTGCCCATCTCGACGTGTTGGGACACCTCGAAGGACCGGTCCACCTCTGCCATAACCGCTTCGTCCGACTGGTCGATGTCGATCGGGACGCTGATCTGGGCCCATGACGTATGGCCGGTCAGCCAGAACACCTCGGTGGGGTTGTTCTCCGGATCGCGGAAGTAGCAACCGATGGCGCTGGCATGGGTGACGATGCGGTCTATCTTATACCCGCGCTCATTAATGCGCCGCTTGAAGTCACGGAGGTCATCAAGGGAGTCTACCCGCATCGACATCTGCTGGATCCAGTGGGGGTCCTCAAGGGAAGTCCGGCCGCTGATCAGCGCGATCTCGTGGTCGACGCCTTCCGGGTCGGCGCTGAAAAAGGCCCCGAGCGGACCGACTTTGGTCAGCGTCATGCCCATGAATTTCCCGTAGAATTCCTTCATGAGTTCCAGATCCTGAACGTAGAAGCCGATATGACCGAGTCCATTGACTTTCGCTGACATTTTGGTCTCCTTTCCGCTTTCTTCAGAGTGACTGTGCAGCCGATCTTAATCTTACTTAACAACGAGTTTTGCTTGCCAGAGATGATACCCAAACCCATAAGTTCTGTCCACCACGGAGGGACGCCGGAACCACTTTCACCGGACTGTCGAGTGTCAGATATAGATAGCGATTTCCCCAAACAGTTCCTGAAGTCTATGTTTGTCATCTTCGGCGAGCGTAGGCTCATCCATGGCTCTGAGGTTGTCCTCCATGTGGGTGAGGCTTGACGTGCCGGTGAGCACGATGGATATCCCCGGATGGTCGGCGGCGAATTTGTAACCGGCGCTTATAACTGAGTCCACGTCGTCGTGGATCAACCAGTCTAGGGGGGCATCGTCAGGCACGGCGTTTTAAGGGACCAGGCCTTGGGTCTTCCACTCGGCAACTTGTTCCCGCAATAACTTGGGACTCACCAGCTTGATGCGTACCGCCGCCATGTTGACGATGCCAACGTTGTGCTCCATCGCCATGGGAAGAGCCTTGTCCGCCGCGGTCTGATTGAGTATGCCGTACTTCAATTGGATGACGTCCCACAGTTCTGGGTGAGATTCCAGAGCCAGCACGACGCCCTTGTGATCGTGCTCAACCATGAACTGCTCACTAAACCCGATGAACCGAATCTTCCCTTGCTCTTGAAAGCGCTTCAGCACCGGGTAATGCTGTTCCACCACATCGAAGTAATGCTTTGAATTGAAGACATGAAACTGTAGGACGTCAACGTAGTCAACCTGCAATCGAACCAGGCTGTTTTCAATGGATCTGGCGATATCTTCGGGTGTTCGCATCACACCGCCGCGGTCTAGGTAGCGGCATTTGGTAGCCAAGATATACGAGTCTCTTGGAACGCCCTTCAAGCCTCGCGCCAAAATCGATTCACTGTCTCCGTAAGCCTCCGATGTATCGAACAGGTTGACGCCTGAGTCGATGCACTTATGGATCAGTAGGTCCTGATCGTTTGATGATATTCCGGTGTTCTGACCGAGTTTGCTTGGTCCTCTTGATCCGTAACTTACCAATGAGACTTTCAGTTCAGTCCTTCCCAGTGTCCGATAAATCATTTATATCCTTGTAGTTTGCATCTTAACGATAGGTTGCATCGGTGATTACAAATGATAAGACTTTGATTCCGGAGTCTACGTAGCGTCAAGCTCCGGCCGTATTTAGCTTAGACGCAAGAGGCCTAAACGTGTAAGCTGGATACGGGCAAGTTAAGGATATAGCATGCGAATGCTAGCTCCAAGATTCTGTTTACAGATATCGCCGGGGAAATCAGATTATTCAGGGAGGACGATGGCCACCGAGAGCCAGATCCAGAAGGTAATGTCGAATTTGTCAGAGGTGCAGGCATGCGCCAACTGTGGAACCAGAATCCGCTTTGGAGACTTAGAATGTCCCCATTGTGGGGGCGACCTAGAGGACTACCTCCGTCAGTGGGCCGAAGAGTTGATCAATCATCTGGAGTTGGAGTAACCGCGGAAGTACCAATGCCGCTTACTCAGCCTAATTGTTCGATGCTCTGGATTTAGGCTCTAAAGTTGCTCCAGGGCCTGGCGGGACAGCATCATCTTGACCGGGCTGATGGGACGGAAGGTGCGGGATACCCGGACATCTCCAGCCAAGCTGCACAGGGTATACGCTTCGTAGGGGGCCATCCCTTTCTCCGTCACCAGGAAGTCCACCATGTCGCGTACGGCCTGTTTCATGGCCGGGCCCAGGTCTTCCCCATGGGACAGGACTACAAAGTGGTCCGGGGTCAGCGCTCGTGGCCCCGGGATGTTCATCCCCTTTTCCACCGTCACTCGCAGGTGGGTATCCGCTGAGCATTCGGCCCCGGTGCCCGCCACCGCTCCGTCGCCCACCAGGGCATGGCAATCTCCCAAGACCAGCAGACCTCCGGGCACGAACACCGGCAGGTAGAGTGAGCTTCCTGCTACCAACTCTTTCATGTCGATGTCGCCACCGTAGGGACCGCTGTCGCTGGCCGTGCTCTGGGAATAGGTGGGCGTAGTGGCCACTAGCCCCATGGAGGGATTCAGGGGCAAGCGGATCCCGTTGGGCAGCAAGGCAAAACCGTCCTCGAAGCTCATCACCGTTGGGAATCCTTCGGTAAACTCCTCGTCAAGGAATCCCCGGCCCGGCATTACCATATGGGCCGCCCCTTCCTTGGGCGTAATGCTGATGAAGTCAATCTTCAAGGCGTCGCCCGGTTCGGCGCCGTTCACGTAGATGGGACCGCTGGCCGGACCTTTCAGGTACCTCTCGCCGATCACTCCCGGGTCGCGGACCCCTTCAAAGGCGTCCCAGGTCTCGACCATCAACTCCTCTCCCGAATCGATGGTGATCGCGGGGGTGGCTCCGGGCTCTAGCATGTAGATATGGTGTTCCCGGTCCAGTTCTTTCATGTCGGTACCTCCGGTTGAGTTGGGGCGAGTGATCTACAGGCCGGCCTGCAAGTCTGCTTGATAAAATGTCACTGCTTCCGGGGGGGTCAGGTCCACCACGGTCACCTCACCCAACGGGTCGCGAGGAGAAGATCCACGGGCGGTGCCGGAATAAACCGCGGTGACTCGCCCTTGAGAAACGTCAACGTGGCGGTCCCAGTGTCCTAAAGCCAGGTAGTCGCAGGGCGCGGCCGCGATCTCCGGGGGGTAGATGGGGGAAGACCGCTGGTCCCGGTCGTCGTCAAAGTGGAAATGGCCGTGGGCCAGCGCCACCATCCAATGGCCGTTGCGTTGGGTTGGCATACCCTCCAGGGGACGAAAGGCCGGGGTGTGGCTGACCATGGCCCTTCCCCAGACATCCAAGGTCAACTCGGGAAACGATAGCGCTTCCCCATCCGTCTGGGTGATGATGTGCAGGTTATCAGGCTTGTGCTGGAAGACTTCCCGCTGGTAAAGCGAGTTGTCATCGTACAGATCATGGTTACCCGGCAACAGAACCGCCGGCTGGCTAATACGGGCGATCTCCTCCAGAAACGCCTCCAGCACCGAGTCGGGTACCCGTCCGTGGTCAAAGACATCGCCCACCAAGAGGAGCATATCTCCACCCAATCGCGACACCGAGTCCACCACTGCCCTAAGGGCGCCGTCGGCCAACGGATGACCCATGTCATCCCCCAGGTGTAGATCGGACGTATGAATCAGCCTTACTTTATTCCTCAATATCGATCGAGACTCCCTGTCGTGATTCTTGGCGGCGCGCTGGCCGCGTTCTAGCTTCCGATAACACCCTTATCCCGAAGTTCGGATATTTTAGCGGCGTCGTAGCCCTGCTCGGTGAGAAGTTCCTCGTTGTGCTCACCCAACAGCGGGGGAGGGCGGCGGATGCTGGAGGGAGTTGCTTCCAGCTTCAGCGGCGAGTTGGGCACGCGCAGGTCGGGGACGTTGGGGTGGGGCATGTTCACGATCATGTTTCTCGCTTGTACTTGGGCATCGTTGATCACTTGGGAGACCGTGTTGATCGGACCGCACGGCACCCCTGCATCCGAGATAACCTCCACCCACTCGGCCACGGTCTTCGTCTCGAAAATCTCGCTCAAGGTTTCAACACATGCTGCCCGGTTCTCCACCCGTTTGGTGTTGGTGGAAAATCGAGGGTCTTCCAGAAGATCGGCCCGCCCGATCGCTGGGCAGAGCCGCTCCCATAGCCCTTGATTACCACAGCCCAAGATGAAGTGTTGGTCGGAGGCGGGGAAGCTCTGGTAGGGAACCAGGCTGGGGTGCCCCGATCCCAGCCGGTGCGGCTCCACGCCGGTGGCCATGTAACCGGTGGCATGATAGCTCATGGCGGCCACCTGGCCGTCCAATAGCGCTGCCTCTATCCTCTGCCCTTCGCCCGTCTTTTGCTTGTGGTGTAGGGCGGTCAGGATAGAGCCATAGGCCATCATCCCAGTGAATAGGTCCACCAAGGAGAAGCCCACGCGCAACGGGGAGCCATCCGGTTCGCCGGTCAGATGCATGAGCCCGCTATAGGCTTGGATTATCAGGTCGTAACCCGGTTTGTCGGCCATGGGTCCGGTTCGGCCATAGCCGGATATGGAGCAATAAATTATGTTGGGGTTTACAGCCCGCACCGCGTCATAGCCCAGGCCCATGCGGTCCAACGCTCCGGCGCGGAAGCTTTCCACCATCACATCGGCCTTGGCCGCCAGTCCCAGCACGATGTCGATCCCTTCTTGCTCTTTCAAGTTGAGGCTTAGGCTCCGTTTGTTGCGGTTGAAGGTCAGGAATTGGGTGCCTTCATCGTTCCAGAAGGGGGTCCAAGACCGGGTCTCATCCCCTAGTTTGGGCTCTTCGATCTTGGTCACCTCGGCGCCCATGTCCCCCAACATCATGGTGCAAAAGGGGCCGGCGAGAGTCCGGGTTAGGTCTACGACTTTGATTTCGTCAAGAGCCGAAGTCATTAGCGAAACTCCAGTAACCATCGATTAACGATGGGAATTTGATTAACGATGGAAATTTTCTTCGAGGGATCGGATGGGCTCAGGCTGGGAATTTACCGGCGCGGGGAGCCCGCGGGCATTATAGCATGGGCATGGACTGACTTCAGAAACGCTGGGCCATTGACCCAAACATCGCGCGATGCTAGCGTGTGACCTCCGGCGGGTCTGGAAGCTGCACTGGGGGTGATGGAACGTGGCGCTACGACAGGGAAACAACGCTGTTGGAGTGGTGGTGCTGGGCGGGATAAACATGGACCTGGTAACCATTTCCCCCCGGTTTCCCCAGCCGGGGGAGACGGTGGTCGGCAGCCGCTTCCTGACCTACCCCGGCGGCAAGGGCGCCAACCAAGCCGTAGCCGCCGCGCGCATGGGCGCTCCCACGGCGATGGTGGGGCGGGTGGGCGACGACATGTTCGGCCTGCAACTAATCGACACCCTTGCGGCCGGCGGCATCAACGTGGATGGAATCGCCATCGCCCCAGATACCACTTCGGGGATAGCGGTCATCAGCATCGATGAGTCTGCCCAGAACCAGATCATCCAGGTCCTGGGAGCCAACATCACCTGCGGCGAGGCGGAAGCCGGCCGGGTGCTACTGGCCTTGGCCGATGCCTCGACGCTACTGCTCCAACTGGAGGTCTCCGTGGATCTATCGCTACAAGTAGCCAAAGAGGCTTACGCCCTGGGCAAGACGGTGATCTTGGACCCTGGCCCGGTACGCCCGATACCCCCGGAATTCTTCCCCTTCTGCAGCGTGATCACACCCAACGAAACCGAAGCCCAAGCCCTGGTTGGTTTTCCGGTGGTGGACGCGACCACGGCAGCCCAAGCTGCCGAGCAGCTTTTGGACATAGGAGTAGGCGTCGCAGTGGTGAAGCTGGGCGCTCAAGGCGTGTACTACGCCACCGCTGATGGAGGGGATTTCGTGCCCCCCTTCCCGGTGGAGGCCGTTGACTCGGTAGCCGCCGGAGACGCTTTCAACGGGGCCCTGGCCGTATCCCTGGCCGAGGGCGCAACCCTGCATCAGTCGGTCCGCATGGCCGCGGCGGCAGGGGCGCTGGCCGTCACCAAGTCAGGAGCCCAAGACTCCATGCCCTTCCGGGCAGAGGTGGAAGAGTTGATGGTGGGCGCGTAGTAGCTAAGACCTGATTAATTCACGCCTAATGGGTCATTTCCAGACTATTCCTGAGAGCCTAGAACCATCCCTCTAATCAACCGGCCTTGACGCGGATTCTTGTCAGGTCGAGATTACCTTGTCAAACGCCATGATTCGCTCGATATTGGACTTGGGGTTGGTAAATTCTGCGTTTTTCCCTTTTAGATCTTCTTCCGTCACTCCACGAGCGACTGCACAACCGCCTCAAACACAGATCGGTGTATTGTTCGCGATAGTGGTTGCAAGTATGTCTTTAAGGGGCGGCTAACCGACCGGACGACGGCATTTGCCACCGAATCTTTCATCAAGACAACAGCGTCTCCGAAGAGTGTGATAGCCGGTTCGTGTCCGGCTTCAACGGCGTCATTGGCGTTTAGGAACGGCAGAACCGCCTTTGTTGGATTCTCCGAACCGTTGGTGCTGAAGTTCATGATTGTTCCCATCTGAGTTCTCCTTTGTCTGAATTGCCCGCGCCAGGATACTTCGAGGTTAGATCCCTGGCTACAATGAAGTCAGTTACGTAAGCAAGGGGAGCGGCAAATGGTTCCCTCCATTCAATCTTCGGCGATCGCGCCGGTCTTGGACCGAAGTGCCAACGCCAGCAACGCCAAGCTCCCAACGACACCGGCAATTCCCAACAAGAACACCACCCACCAATATGCCGCCGGTTTGATCTCCCCGATTATTCCCGCTACCGACAAAAGCGCGGCCAGTAGTGAAACTCCCATCACCGCCCACAGTAGTCGGAGGACCAAGGATCTAACCGGAGTTAGTAGCAACAACCAACTTGCCTGGAGTGTCGAGGCTGCCAAGATAGACACGATTGCCGTTGTCTTCCAATAAGCGTCCGAGTCCGGAGTGACCCAGATGCCGGTTGCCACCAAGACAAATCCAGCGCCACTTGCTACGAGCCCAGTCCAGGCTACGGGCAAGAGCCGTCCTCTCCGGAGCAACGCGGACGGAGGGATGGCCGAGAGGCAGAAGGAGGCCAGGTCGAGGAAGGTGAGTAGCAGACGTCCACGGGTTTTGGTGTACTCGCCCAGCAGGACCATGGCCACGATCACCAGAAGGGCGGCCACCAGCGCGCCCAACGTCCCCGACAGGAACGTTCGGGGACTTAAAGGGTTGGACCTCTTTGACAACAAGACGAATTTCCCCGATACCCGGCGGAGATCAACCCTTGAGCAACGACGTTAGCTGGCTGACCGAGTCCAGTCCGTCCAGCGCGTATATCGATTCCAATACCTTTTCTTGGGCAGCGTCCGGCAGCAGCCACTGGGAGCAGTCCTGGAACTTGGCCGCCAGTTCTTCCCGGGTCATGGGCCGCTCGGGCGTTCCCCGGGAAGAGGACGCCTCTTGGGGCAGCACGGTGCCGTCTCTCAGAGTCACCTCCACCAGGCTGCGGATGCGCTGGAAGCCAAGCGCTTCCAGGCCTTCGTGCAGATAGGGCGTGACCCTGGACATCATCTCCCGCACGTCGGGGCGAAGCACCGTCTCGTCGGTGAACTGCTCGATGCCGCCGTGCCGCTCCAACACGAGGATGCCCAGGCAGAAGGGAATGCTGAATTTGGCTTCCAACTCGTTCTGCGGCTCCGGGTAGCGTAGGGCGGCCAATACGTTGGAGGTTGTGCCCAACCGGACCGCCTCCACATCCTGAGACTGAACGTCGTGCTCCAGGATCAGATCCAAGAGGGCGTCCATCGATGGATGGGATAGGGAACCGCAGGGATAAGGCTTGATGGAGACGCCGGGGTCCACGAAGGAGTAGGGATTGCCCAGCTTGCCGTGTATCGCTTCGGGGTCCACGCCGCCGCCGGCCACCTGGAAGAACCCCCAAGGGCCATCCAAGGCTTCAGGGTCCGTCTTGTAACCCATGCGCGCCAGTTGGGCGGCGACGATCCCGCCCTGAGCCGCGGCCCCAGCGTGGTAGGGCTTGGTCATGGTCCCGAAGGCGACCCTGATACCGGCGCTCTTACTGGCGGCGATGCCCAAAGCGTGGCGGATGCCTTCCTTGTCCATGCCGTACAGCTTGACCGCCGCTGCCGCCGCCCCGAAGATGCCGATCGTGCCAGTCGAGTGGAAACCGTTCTGATAATGGTAGGGCCTGATCGCCTCGGCCACCTTGCAGGCCACTTCAACCCCACAGCAGAAGGCCGCGAGCAAGTCCCGTCCGCTGGCGCCGACCTCTTCCGCAACGGGAATAGCGGCGGAAAGCACCGGTGTGGTCGGATGGGTCAGCAGACCGTACACCCGGTCGGGCAGCAAAGAGATCTGCGTGTCGTCGAAGTCCAGAGCGTGGGACCCAACGCCGTTGGCCAGGGCGGCGTATTCGGCGGGCAAGCCGTTTCCTTGTCCCATAACGGTGCACTTGCCGTCAAGACCAAGGCCGCCGATATACTTCCGGATCAACGAGGTGCAGTCGGCGGAATAACCCGACAGCGTTACGCCGATCCCGTCGATCACCGCCTCCTTAGCCCGTGCGATAACGTTGGCGGGAATAGCGTCAAATCTAACTCCATGAATGTAATCTGTCAGCTCACGGGTGAGCGAATATTTGTCGTCAGGCATAAAGCCGGACCTCCAAGTTTGCGTTCAGCTATCAGCGGTCAGCATTCAGCTTTACTAGAACCACCCGGGGTTTAAAGCGGCGCTCGTATGCGGCCACCGCAAACCCCTGATCGCTGATGGCTGACAGCTCGTCGTACGCCATGATAGCCCATGATGATATTATGGGAAAGCTATGCCTGCCGACGACCGATTCTGTCCGTCCTGCGCCTCCCCTCTTGAAGAGAAGGACGTCGATGGCCACCTGCGTCCGGTATGCACTGAATGCGGGCGGACGATATTCTACGACCCCAAAGTCTCTGCCATCTGCATCGTAGAGCGCGGTGACAAGCTTCTGCTGGTCAAGCGTGGCAACGAACCTGGTTACGGCCTCTGGAGTCTGCCCGGAGGCTACGTGGACCGTGGAGAGGTGGTGGAAGCCGCCGCCGCCCGTGAGGTGTGGGAAGAGACCGGGTTGACCGTGGAGATTGACCGGCTTGTGGGGCTGTTCTCCGAGTCCGGGAACCCGGTTATGGTGGCAGCCTTCGCCGCCACAGAAACCGGGGGTCAGCTAACCACCGGCCCGGAAACCCTGGACCTGGGCTTTTTCTCCTTGGACGACCTCCCTCCTTTAGCCTTCCCCCGGGACGAGCAGATCTGGGCCCGCTGGCGGGACTTTAGGGACGGAGGGTGATTCAGTTGTTCCGTATCCATCCAGGTATCGAAGGACCCTGAACGGCTACATGATCGCAGACATTTTTGATCGAGGAGCCGTGGCCGCCAGACGAATCGTTCGGCAGGTACCCGGCACAGCCCTGGACCTGCTGTTTCCCCTGAACTGCCTAGGATGCCAGCGGGAAGGGAAAGTCTTGTGCGCAAGCTGCGTTGACAGCCTGCCGAAACTGACGCCCCCTTTCTGCCGCGTCTGCGCCCAGCCCAACGACCCGGCCACCTGCCATTCGTGCCTGGAATCTCCACCGGCCCTCGACGGTATACGAGCGCCCTACGAGATGGAAGGAACAATCAAAGAAGCGATCCACAACCTGAAATATCGTGGACTGAAGGCTGCGGCCCCGGAGTTGGCCGAGTCGTTGGCCAATTATCTCGAAGAACACCCCATGCCCGGCGACGTGCTGACGCCGGTGCCCCTGCACCCTCGCCGGTTGCGGAGCCGGGGCTACAACCAATCGGATTTGCTGGCCAAAATATTGTCCAAGAAACTAGGGTTGGACATGGACCAGTCGCTTTTGACGCGCGCCAAGAACAACCCTCCCCAGGTAAGCGCTTCCCAAGAGAAGCGCCGGGAGAACGTGCAGGGCAGTTTCCGGTGTGGCGGTCCGCTAGACGGACAGGCGGTGATCTTGGTGGACGACGTGGCCACCACCGGCAGCACTCTGTCCGCCTGCGCCGCCGCACTCAAGGCCGCTGGGGCGAGTTCGGTTTGGTGCCTGGTCTTGGCCCGGGAGGATTAATCCCTACGCGCATTCCGGTTCTCGCCAGGACTATGGCTCTACGACGAATCGTACACCATCTACGACGAGTTCCATCGATTGACAACGGCCATACCGTCTGCTGAAATTACCAGGCACAATACCTGATTTGGGGAGGCCTGTTGCGAGCGCTCGATCGTCCTGAGATTTCCGAATGGCGAGGGGCGGTGGTTCGACAAGCTCACCACGAGTGGGAGTAAAGTCACCACAAACGGTATCGGGACAGGAGACTCCAATAGCGGCAAACTGAAGACACGGAGGAAACAACGATGGCGGACAAAACGTTGATATACGTCGGCGCGGAAGCCAGCGGGATCTACCGGAAGGAAGCCGGAGAGTCTCGTTGGGAGAACCTGACTCGGGGAATGGCCCCATCTGCCCAGGCCCGGACCATTGCGATCCATCCCCAGAACCCAGATATAGTATTCGCCGGAACCCAGCGGGGCGTATACCGCAGCAACGATCGGGGCGACAACTGGGAGCGGATGAACATGACCGAGGGCCGGGTGGTCTGGTCTCTGAAATTCCACCCCACCAACGCCCAGATAATGTTCCTGGGCACCGAGGGCAGCGAGGTTTTCAAGAGCGAGGACGGCGGGGAAAACTGGACCTACCAGGCCACCATCTCCAACCCGGACTCGGTCCAGATGGCGTTCGCCACCCGGATCCTTGGACTGGCTATTGAAGCCAAAGACCCCGACAACATGTTCGCGGCTTTGGAAGTCGGCGGCGCGGCCCGAAGCTCCGATGGTGGCAAGTCCTGGCAGATAACCAACAACGATTTTGCCGGCGACGTTGACTTGATGGACCTGCATGGTGTGGCCGTCGGCTCGGCGGACTCCAGCTCGGTGTTCATATCCAACCGGGTCGGCGTCTGGCGCAGCAACGACCGGGGCGACAACTGGGAAAACCTCGGATTCGAGCGTTTCTCCGACATTAAATACTCCCGGGGAATCCAAGCTTCGCCCGGCGACCCTAACACCCTATACGCCTGCGTAGGCATGAACTTCGGCAGCGAAAAGGGCGGAGTATTGCGGACCACCGACCTGGGAGAAACCTGGGAGCGCTTCGACAAGGGCGTAAGCCCCATGAGCACCACCTTCGGCGTGGCCATCAACGCCCAGCAGCCGGAGCAGGTGTATTTCTGCACCCGCAAGGGACAAGTGTTCGGCACCCATGATGCCGGCGCAAGCTGGACGGAAGATGCACTTCCCGAAGGCGTCTCCAGCGTCATCAGCGTGGCCTGCGCTTCGGCTTAGTTGCCTTTGCGCAATCATAAGCCGGCGTACGTTACGGGCTGTCCAGAATTGCATCTTGACAGCCCTTTTGGGCAGCGGGTGTAAGACGTCATGGCCGATATTCCCGCACATGACCCGGTAAAGGCCGCCGCCGCTCTTGCCCCGAAGATACGTGAAGCTCGAGATGAACTCGATTCGGCGCGCCGCCTCCCCATACCGCTGGTTGAGGAATTGGACAAGGCAGGTCTGCTTCGGCTAGGTCTGCCACGCTCCATGGGCGGTCTTGAGTCCGACCCTCTTACCTCATTCCACGCGATTGAAGAGCTATCCAGAGCCGACGGCTCGGTTGGTTGGTGCGCCATGCTGTCCAGCGGCACCGCCATTTTAACGGGATGGCTAAAGGCTGACGTGGCGCGGTCAATGTTCGGTCAGCCACCCGAATTCAGATTGGCTGGCTCAATAAGGCCGGAAGGCCGCGCCCTCGATGTGGACGGCGGCTACCGGGTGAGCGGGCGTTGGGACTACGCCAGCGGCGTCGACCACGCAACCTGGCTGTTGTGTACCTGCAACGTTGAGGACGATAACGGTCCCATCCTGACGGCCGAGGGTACACCGGTGACCCGAGTGTTGTTCGCCCCTGCGCAGGCCGCCACGATCATCGACACGTGGCACGTGATGGGCATGAAGGGCACGGGCAGCAACGATTTCGTCCTGGATGACGTGTTCATTCCTGATGAACATACTTTCTCGCTCCTAGATCCCCCGCAAGAAAACGGTACGCTCTACCATCCCAGATTCTTCTTTGCCGGCCTTTGGACGCAGACCGTCGCCAACTCATTGGGCATGGCTCGTGGCGCGATGGACGCATACTTGGAGTTGGCTGCTCAGGCAGGCTCCACCATGTCTTCGACCCTGTTAAGGGACCGATTGCCGGCTCAGAGCGCCGTTGGGGAAGCCGAAGCTATCATCAGTGGGGCCCGCGCCTACGTTCTCGACGCCGTGGGCAGGGCTTGGCGAGCTGTCTGCAATGGAAGTCCGGACCCAAGCTGGGAGATCGCTCAAGCCCGGCTGGCGATCACCCACGGGATGCGGGAATCGGTCAGAGCCGTGGACATCTTATTCCACGCCGCCGGGACCAACGCCGTCCATCGCAAGCATCCGTTGGAGCGGTTCTTTAGAGATATCCACGTCGCTGTACAGCATGTTGCGGGCTTGCCCTCCAACATTGAGGCAGGAGGCCGGGTGATGCTGGGGCTGCCGCCCGGCGGACTAGGCTGGTAGTTCAGCTCGTAGCGAACGAATGGGCGGGGGCTAAGCTTCGCTGCAATCCCATTCCGGCAAAACCCAATATCCATCCTGAGGAATCTCCACAGCCCCGGACAAACCCTGGGCCCGCTTTAGCCGCTGCACGTTGAAGAGGTGGGTGGTGAACTCGTAATAGCGGTGTAGAAAGGTGGTTTCCAAGGTTATGTAAACCTTTGATGGGTCGCCGGGAACCGGGCGGACGCCTCCGGGGAATAGCTGGGGATATTGGGTGAACGAGCCGGTGGCGGGCGACTCCAGTTCTTTACTTCTCAACGATCCAACCGTCTCCGAGGACAGTATCGACCAGCAGAGTTCCAGCCCCAGAACCAACTTCTCCAAAATAGCTGCCGGTTCCCAGTACAGGTTCTCGTCCAGGCGCCGGTCAAATGGGGAGTCCAACAGCCGGTCATACTCCTCTCCCTTGGGCGAGCCTTGGGGGAACAGAATCTTACCCCACCGGTTCCAGAGCCACCGCAGATCGCCCGACGCCATGTGGCTCAGGTTGCGGCGGATGCTCCACTTGCTCCACTCCCACTGGTCCGACTCGAAGTCCAGTTGAGCGTCGGTAAGACCTTGGACCTCGGCGGAAACCCACTGGTAGATCTGGTTTTCAAATTGGGGGAACAGGGACGTGGCCAGAGCGTCGTCCGGGGCCGGATTAGTTGTCATGGTTGTTATTCTCCAAGTCTACTTGCCTTGAGTGGCCAGGAATATCCCAGGACGGAGACGATTGTCATTCTTCTTCCGATTTGATCGAGAGAGGAATCCTTTACCCACTCTTGTCATTCTGAGCGCAGCGAAGAATCTCTACTCGGAATGGAACTAGATTCTTTCGTCGCTATGCTCCTCAAAATCATTCATGCTGGTTGGCGCCATTACCACAGCCCACGAAAATGGGCGATCCGTGTCACTCCGATCTTTCGGCGGAAGGATCGGAGTCTCATGCCTGGTTGTGGCGGTCACCGGAGATTCCTCGCCGCCCTTCAGCGGAAGGGCTGGTGTCGGAATGACGGTGTGCGACCGAAGGTTGGCGATTCTATTTTCGGAGCAACGAAAGAGGGGAGGCTGGGGTCATCTTCCCATCCAGGCTCCGTTAAGCCCCTACCCAGGTCTCAGACCAAGCCAAACAGGCCGTGCTGCTCTCTTTGTCGCCCCGAGTTTCTGGAGTCACATTGCCTTGGGCGGTCTCACCGTTAAAGGTGATCTGCGCCCTTCTGGCCGGAACGAAGCAACTGTACACCCCGATGTCCCGCCCCGGAGTGGTCCCGACCGGCGCCACCAGCATGAAGGGCTCGGCGAAGTCGTACCAGGTGAGGGCAATCATGTCTTCGTCGCTCTCGATAGTTTCGGTCCAGAAAGAGTTGGTGTCCCCAAAGTTGTCGAATTCTGCCTGCATGACCGGCATATTCTGGTCGGCGAACTCTGGAAAGAGGTGGGTTTCGATGGTGGCTTGAAGCCAGCGGGTCATGGCGATGTTATCGGAGTATATTCGGACCTCATCATCGACAAGGTCGGTCTTGAAAAACAAAACGTGCCCCGCGCCCGCCGGAGAATACAAAATTCGCCAGTGGCTTATGCGAGTTGTCTGGGCTCCGCCCTCTTCTTGGACTAGACGGATAAAAGAGTTTTCCCCCGTTAGGAGCACGCGGTTAGGATCGGTAGGATTGGTGGTCATGAATGGACCTCTTTTTAGCAGATTCTAAGTTGCAATGTCGTAACCTACACATTCAAGCTACCGGGAATGTAACTCCTTGTCCACCCGCTCTGCCAGGAACACCTTGAGCAGAGATTGGTAGGGCACGTCCCGCCTGTTAGCCAAGAGCTTGAGTTCGTCCAATAGAGATTCCGGTAGCCGGATCGAAATCGTTTTTGTCGAAGGCTTCAGGTTACTCAACGTCAACCGTCTAGCACTGGTCCAGTCAACGAACTCGGTGGAGTCGTGGTTGGCCCAGAAATCTCGCTCTTCGTCTTCTGACGCGAAGTTTGGTATTGGTTTAATCATCGCCACGCTCGTATACGCTCCTTTCTCGCATACTATCTGTATAGAATATTTAGAGGCCGCCCCCTATTTAGCGGAGCGGCCTCTTTACGAATTCGATGTACCTTAATCCCGTTTCCCCGAATCCGGTTAGTCTTTAGCCGGGAACCAGTCCTGTTTCCAGGGCCAGTCTCCGCTGGAGCTATCGTAGGCCGGTTGCCCAGCGTTCACCCGATCGCGGTAAGGGCTGGTGATGGGCTGCTGATAGGGGTAGATTCCGCCTTCGTAAGCCTCAGGGCCTTTCTTGAAGTGCTTGGCCGACTCCAGAGTTTCCACGAAGGGCATGTCGATGTCGTAAAGCTCCTCCAACTTCTTGGGCCTCGGGCCAGCCTTGGATACGTGGCCGTACAACTCCCGGCCCACTACGCCTTCGAGCATCCAAACGCAGTCGATGAGCTTATCCATGTCCACCCCGGTGTCGACGCCCATGTCCTCCATCATGTGGAGCAAGTCCTCGGTGGGGGCCATGCCGGTGGCGCGGCCGTTGCCGCAGTATGGGCAACCGCCCAAGCCGCCGATGGTCCCGTCCAAGTCAAGGGTGTCGTCCGGTCCTAGAACTCGCATGGCCGCATACGCCGAAGCGATGGCCATGTTCCGGCCGTTGTGGAGGTGCAGACGGATATGATTGATCTCCGGCCAGCGTTCCTTCACCCGGTAGACGCTTTCTTCGACCTTGGCCGGGGTGCAGTGGCTCATGGGATCGCCCATGGCGCAACTGCGCACTTCGATGCCGACCTCGTCCCACATGCTGTGCTGTCTCTCCAGCATGGTCATCAGGTTATCAACCGGGAATTCTCCCAGGAAGTTGGATCCCCAGCTGGCGTTGGTGCCGATACCGGCCTCTTTGATGTTCAACTCTTGGGCCTGGGCGATGACCTGGGGCCAGCGTTCCATCTCCTGCATCTGGGTGCGGTTGGTGTTCCGGCGGACAAAAACGTCGCACATGTGAACACCCAAGCGAGGATACTGGTCCCGCTCAATGGTCAACGGAGGCGAATAGGCACGGGCCCTTTCAACGCCCCTGGAGTTCAATGCCAGGGCGGTATAGTTGACGCCCGGTTTGGGGTTGAACTTGGTGACGATCTCGTCGATGCGCTCCATCTGCGGGGTCCACTTGGGACTCACGAATGAACCGACAACGATCTGCTTCAATCCGGTCTCCGACAAGGCGTCTAGGAGCATGATCTTGTTTTCCACCGAAATCTGGGAATCTTCGATCTGCATGCCCTCGCGCATGCCTTCTTCTTTGTAGTTAACCTTCGGGTAATCAGGCATAGCTCCTCCTCTCCCGATAATGACAGGGCGCCTGCCAGCGCCCACGTGTCTTGTGTGGCAAGATTGTATTGCTCTACGAGACTAATTGTCAAGAAAAACTTGGTCTGCCGGAGATGGAATCAGCCGTTTCTTTGCGAGCTGATTTCCTCAGAAACTTACGCTTCAGCCTTGGAGGACATACCCATATTCCGGTTTGGAGATTAGCCGGTATCAGTGATACTGCCGAACTGCTCGAAATAGTCGGGGAAGGTCTTGGAAACGCAATCGGGGTCGTTGATGGTGATTTCCGATGTTCCCAAGGCCGCCAGGGAAAAGGACATCGCCATCCGGTGGTCGTCATACGTGTCGATACTGGCGGAGACGATCTCCGTTGGAGGCGTGATCTCCAGGTAATCCCGCCCTTCGAACACTTCCGCCCCCACCTTCCTTAGCTCCGTGGCCATCGCAACCAAGCGGTCGGTTTCCTTCACCCGCCAGTTGTATATGTTGCGGATCACCGTCGTGCCCTGAGCAAATAGCGCGGTCGTCGCGATGGTCATTGCCGCGTCGGGCATGTGGTTCAAGTCCACATCCACCCCATGAAGTTCTCCACCGGTAACTTCGATCCAATCCGGTCCTCGCCTTACCGTAGCGCCCATCTCTTCCAGGATACCGGAATGTTCAACGTCGCCCTGCACGCTGTCGGCTCCTACGCCGTTGACGCGGACCGTGCCTCCCCGGATCGCCGCGGCGGACAGGAAGTAGGTGGCGGAAGAAGCGTCGCCTTCTACCAGCGCCCTTCCCGGTGACTGATATCCCTCTCCCGCCGGGACACGGAATACGCGGTGGTCTTGGTTCTCCACCTGGACTCCGAACCGCGCCATCACGTCCATCGTCATGTCGATGTAGGGTTTAGAGACCAGTTCGCCTTCTACTTCGATCACCATCTCCCGCTGGGTCAACGGAGAAGCCAGAAGCAAGGCCGTCAGGTATTGGCTGGACACGTCGCCCCGAACGGAAACACTGCCGCCGGTGAGTCCCTCGGCGCGGATACGCAATGGTGGATACCCTTCTTCGCCCAGGAATTCTATGTCTGCTCCCATCTGCCGCAAGGAGTCGGCCAGATCGGCGATGGGGCGCTCCAACATTCGGGGTTCTCCGGTCAACGTGTAGACCCCTCTGCCCAGGCACAATGCGGCAAAAAGAGGCCGTATCGCCGTGCCCGCGTTGCCCAGAAATAGACTGGTTTCTTGCGGCGCGAAGGGACCGTCCAGGCCTTCGATCAGACATGAGGTCCGGTCTGGCGAGAGGTCTAGGGAAACTCCCAAGGTGCGCAGCGCCGCCACCATATGCCGAGTATCGTCACTGTCCAGCAGGTTGTGCACTTCAGTGGTCCCGTGGGCCAAGGCCGATATCAGCAAAAGGCGGTTGGACAAGCTTTTCGAACCGGGTAGCTTAATCTCGCCTTCCACGTGGCGCACCGGTTTCAAGATCAATTGTTCCATAATGGCCCGCCTAAGCCGATATTTCCCAGATGGGGCATATCGCTGTCAAGAGACGAAAAAGACGCGACAACCTGGGATACCACAATCTTACCACCCTCTCGTCTTGCCGATCTCCGGTTCTGTTGACACCTGTATTCAGCGTCTCCTATAATGGCGGCGTCTTAACAATAGTATAGGTCGAGGCACGTAGGGGAGCTCGGTTTAGCCGGGCTGAGAGGGAGACCGCATATGTCACCTACCCTTTCGAACCTGATCTGGGTAATGCCAGCGTAGGGAACAGGCACTCATTAGACTTGGTCATTTGGGCCGGGCCGCCATTTAACTTACGTTGGCGGCCTTTATTTTTTGGGAAGTGCATATTCGCACGGGTCTCTGAGGATCTACTGCGGCGTCCAAGAAATACCAAAAATCTTGACCTGATGAGTTCCTGATCCGGAGAAAGACAGAAATACCACGTTCGAGGAGAATCCCGCTTAATCCCCTTTTATTAATGGGGGACAGAGGGGGATTGGGCTTCTCCCTGTCAGACAAGGTTTGATATGGCGAGTGACGCTGGCATCACTTCCAAGATCCGGGTGGAATCCCTTAACAAGTCCTTCAATGTGGACGGACACCGGGAACTGGTGTTGGACGACATCCAACTAACCGTCGGCGAAGGCGAGTTCGTCAGCATCATCGGCCCCAGCGGCTGCGGCAAGAGCACTTTGCTCAACATCGTCGCCGGCCTAGATTCCCCCGATTCAGGTACGGTAACGTTCGAAGGCAACCAAGGCGTTTCCGCTCTGGGACGCGTCGGTTACATGCAGCAGAAAGACCTCCTCCTGCCCTGGCGCACCGTTCTGGACAACGCCATCCTGGGTCTGGAGTTGCACGGAATGCCCCGCCGCCAAGCCCGGACCCGGGCTTTGGAACTCACCGAATTTTTCGGGTTGAAAGGCTACGAAAGTCAGTATCCCTATGCCCTGTCCGGCGGTATGAAGCAAAGAGCCGCGTTTCTTCGCACCATGTTGATGGACCAGGAGATCGTCCTCTTAGACGAGCCTTTCGGAGCGCTGGATGCCCTGACCAGAGTCCAGATGCAAGAATGGCTACTGCAACTGTGGGAATCTCTGCGAAAGACCATCGTTCTCATCACCCACGATATGGACGAAGCGATACTACTTTCCGACCGTGTCTACGTGCTCACTCACCGGCCCGGCCGCGTCACCATGGTCCTGGACGTAGACCTGCCACGGCCCAGGAGTTACGAACAGGTTACCGAGCCCCAATTTGCCCGATTGAAATCGCGGTTGCTAGAGCCCTTGCGGGAGAAGAAGCGCGAGGTAGCTCAAAGTCTCGCCGGAAAGGAGGGCCTGTGAAGGATCCCACCGGCGAATACACTTCCGGACACCGGGGGCAGGGCAAGATCGGTTCGGCCTTGTCAAAGCTCCGGCCTTGGGCTGCGCCGGTCACGATCCTGCTAGGCATCCTAGTCATTTGGGAGCTTGGGGTCCAGGTATGGGACATTCCCAAGTGGCAGCTACCTTCGCCGTCGGCGATAGGACAGGAATTGGCCGCCAGCCGAAGTCTGCTTCTGGAACATACGCTCGTCACTCTGGAGGAGATCGTCCTGGGCTTTATCGCCGCGCTGGCGTCCGGTCTGGTGCTGGCGACAGCCATCGCCTACTCCCGGATCCTGGAGAGGTCAGTCTATCCCATCGTCATCGCGTCCCAAACTGTACCCATCATCGCCATCGCCCCGTTGTTGCTGATATGGGTGGGCTACGGTATCGCCCCCAAGGTCATTGTGGTGGCCCTGATCTGTTTCTATCCCATCGCCGTCAATACGGTGGACGGTCTGAAAGCGGTTGATCCCGACATGGTCAACATGATGAAGACCCTGGGCGCGTCCCGATGGCAGGTTTTCACCAAACTGCAGATGCCCACGGCCATGCCCTACATGTTTTCCGGGATCAAAGTGGGCATATCGGTCAGCGTCATCGCGGCGGTGATCGGCGAATGGGTGGGCGCCAGCGCCGGATTGGGATACCTAATAACCTATTCCCAACCGCTCTTTCTCACGGATAGGGTGTTCGCGGCAATCGTCGTTCTTTCGGCAATGGGCATATCGCTCTTCGTTTTGGCCAGCGTGGTGGAACGGCTGATGCTGCCCTGGTACTACACAGAGAAGCGGGCGAACTCGATAGAACGAATGTAGAAATCAGTCAAAGGTGGTGGTTCGAAAGCTCACCATGAACGGAGATGGAGACCCCCACCGTTCGTCCTGAGCCTGTCGAAGGACCTTGCAGTCCGATTATGAAATCGTTTCAAGAATGTTGGAGACTACTCGGAAAAGGGAATTCTAACATCTCAGCTAAGGAGTGTAGGTTGTATGAATAAATTCTTCGCGACGTTATTGTTGGCATTAGCTCTGCTGCCGGTTTTGGCAGCCTGCGGCGGGAGCACCGCCCCGGCGCCCCAAATCGAAACGCAGGTAACATCCTTCCCGCCGGTTTCGGTGGTCTTGGACTGGTTCCCATGGTCCAACCACGCCGGCCTGTTCATCGCCAAGGACCGGGGCTACTTCGCCGCCGAGGGATTGGACGTGGACATCCATCCTCCCGCCGACCCGGCCACCATACTGCAAACCGTGGCTACCGGACGCGACGATTTCGGAATCAACTACCAGACGGGCGTGTTGATCGCCCGTCAGGAAGGCGTGCCGGTGGTATCCATCGCGGCCATAGTGCAGCACCCCCTCAACTCGGTCATGACGCTCAAGGGATCGGGCATCACTGAACCCAAGGACCTGGCCGGAAAGACGGTGGGGTGGCCGGGCATTCCCGACAACGAACCCCTGCTGGACACCATGCTAAAGAGCCAGGGCAAGTCGCTGGAAGACGTGGAATTGGTCAACGTGGGGTTCGATCTCGTCCCCGCTTTGATCGGCAAGAAAGTGGACGCCATAGTAGGGGCTTATTGGGTCCATGAGTCCATTTCCGCCATCAACCAGGGCTTCCCAGTCAACATCATGCGCATGGAGCAGCATGGCGTCCCCGACTTTTACGAACTGGTTCTGGTTACCAACGAGGAGAATATTAAGGAAAACCCGGAGTTGGTCCGCCGTTTCGTCCGGGCGGTGACAAGAGGCTATCAAGACGCTATCGCCGACCCGCAAGGCGCGGTTGAACTGCTCAAGCGGGTTCGGCCCGAAGTTGATCTGGCCATCGAGAGTCCCGGCGTGGACATGCTGGCTCCTTTGTGGAATTCCGATCAAGGAGTTTTCGGCTGGCAGGACGAGGCTCGTTGGGTGGAGTTTGCCGCCTGGATGGAAGAGACCGGTCTTCTTAAACCAGGCAGCGACGTCAGTGCCGCATTCGACAACAGCTTCGTAGCCGCCGGGCAATAAACCGCACGACGATTTCCGGAGTCGTCCGGCGGGAATGATATACTTCTCCCGTCGCTCGATCTGCGACTTTATCCTTACTTGATTAACTAAGGAGCCTGGAATGTCACTGTATTTCCTGCTGGGGACCTTATCTTCCGGCGGTCGCACCAAGCTCCACAATGAGCCTAACTTGCTAGTCAACTGCACCAGAAACGTTGACATTCCGGGCGCTGAGATCTTGGGCACCTACGCCGTCTTGGGACGTTACGACTACGTATTAATGGTTGACGCGGACGACAACGAAGCAGTGGCCAAGATTTCCTTGGAAATAGGCGTGGGAACGGGGCTCCACATCGAAACTCTTCCTGCCATCGCCATCGGTTTCCTGGCGGATACTTCGCCGGGAGACCCGCTGGACCGGCCCGCCTACATCCAGGAAACGCCGGACCGTAGCGGCCTGACCTAAGATCACGCCCGCGTCTAATTCCAACGGAGGCCCACGCGTAAATGGGACTGAGCGACGAACTTAGGGAGGGCGTCGGCCCGATCTGGGAGCAGGTGGTTACCCATCCCTTCGTGATTGAGTTGGGAGACAACACCCTGTCCCAGGACCGGTTTCGCGTCTACTTTGATCAGGACTATCTCTTCCTCAAGGACTGGGCCATCCTCCTCAGCCTGGCCACCGCCAAAGCGCCCGACTTCGACGCCGCCCGCCAATTGGTGGGATTCCTACATCTGGGATTGGGCGGCGAGGAAGGGTTATTTCAACAGGCGTTCCGGGAACGGGGCCTGTCCCGTCAAAACGTGGCCGACATGGAATACCGGCCGACCACCTTCCACTACAGCGGCTACTTGCGCAACGTAGCCTATACCGGCACATACACCGACGTTATCGCCACCCTGCTGGCGGTGGAGTGGCCCTACATGGACTGGGCCCAGCGGTTGGCATCTGGCGGAAAACGCCCCGCCGACCGTTATTACCAGACATGGATCGACCTGCACACCAGCGACGGGATGACCGGCTTCGTGTCGTGGTTGCGCCAAACGGTGGACGAAGCCCCCCTCAGTCCGGTTGACCGGCCCCGGCTGCAGGCGATATTCCGTGACGTGCTGCGATACGAGCTGGAGTTCTGGGAAATGGCCTACAACAACGAGGAGTGCCCTCAGTGAACATCCCTAAAGTCATGACCATCGCAGGGTCGGACTCGGGCGGTGGGGCCGGCATCCAAGCCGATCTCAAAACCTTCGCCGCCCTGGGCGTCTATGGCGCCTCTACGCTGACCGCCATTACCGCCCAGAACACGGTCGGAGTTACCGCGGTTCACGAAATACCCACCGATGTTATCCGCGCCCAGATCGACGCCGTGCTGTCCGACATCGGCGCCGATGCCGTGAAGACGGGCATGCTGTCCAGCAGCGCGATCATCGAATGTGTCGTTGAGGCGTTGAAAAAACACGGCGTACAACAACTGGTGGTGGACCCGGTCATGGTGGCCAAGAGCGGCGATTCTCTGCTGCGGGAAGACGCTGTCGACTCTCTCCGCACCCGGCTGCTGCCCCTGGCCGCGGTTGTCACTCCCAACATCCCCGAAGCCGAGGCGTTGACCGAGACGAAAATAGTTTCCGACGCCGACGTGCGCCGGGCCGCCGAAGCGATCGTCGCCATGGGCGCCCGGTCAGTGGTGGTGAAAGGGGGCCATCGAGAAGGCCCCGCCACCGACCTGTTTTACGACGGCTCGGATTTTCGAGAGTTCACGGCCCCCCGCTTCGACACCGTCAACACCCACGGCACCGGCTGTACATTTGCCTCAGCGGTTGCGGCCGGATTGGCCAGAGGGATGCCGGTAATCGAAGCGGTCGCCTTAGCCAAGGATTACGTGACCGAAGCCATCCGCACCTCCTTCCCCATTGGCCAAGGACACGGACCTCTGAACCACTTCTACAAGCTGTGGGAGTGAGGTGTCTATGACAACTTTCCGTCAGCAGGTCGAGGTCGGTCCCAGAGACGGTTCCCGGTACCAGCCGGTCATCGCCCTGGTGGACACCGCTTCCACCTACGCCATGATGCCCTCGCCCATGCTGTCCATGCTGGGCATCGATCCGTATTGGACCGGCGTCTTGGAAGGATCGGACGGACGAAGCGAGGAGCGGTCCCTGGCGGAGATTCGCCTCAAGATCGGAGATGCGGAACGCACTGTCGTCTGCGCCTTTGGTCTGCCCGATAGCCAACCGGTTCTGGGCTCCCACACCTTGCAGGCATTCGGATTGAGAGTGGTTCCGGGAACCAGCGCGCTTGCTCCCGGAACCATCTTTCTGCCTTAACCGGCCGCCCTGAATACAAACTCAGTGCCGACGCTGTGCTGAATGAAGGCATCCGGCATCGCCTGAGCGATCCGGTGAGTAGCCGCCCAACCGGTACAATGGCCGGGCACTATGTACCGGGGTCCGATCTCTTGCAGAGCGGAAACGGTGGCGGGAATGATTGGCTCGAACAGGCCGCCGGTCAGGTGGAATCCCCCGGTCACCGCATGTATTGTCTGTATGCCGGTCAGCGCCTGAGCGTTTCGTATTATGTTAATGATCCCCGCATGGCCGCAGCCCGTGATAACCACCAGTCCTTGTCCTCGCAGATTCATGATGGCGCATTGATCGTCCATGATCAACGGATCAGGTTCCCAGTTGCCGCCACGGTTGGCGTAATGATTCGCGAACCTCGTTTCGAACTCGGCCCTCCGGGCAACCTCACCGGAGACCAGGATTCCTCCGTCAACCAACATGGACGGGCCGGTCTCCTCGATAACCTCTATGTAGTCCCGTGTAGTCCCGTTGGAAATCCGATTTCCGGGGAGCAGGCACCTGGAGCTCATGGCCGTCTGGCAACACAATTTTGCGGTCCAAGTACGCATCCGGGTGGAGGACCAGCGGCAGGTTTCTAGCCCCCAGCCGCTGCACCAATCCGGGCAGGCCCAGGGAGTGATCGGCATGACCATGGCTCAGGATGATAGCCTGAAGATCGTGCGCTTTGATCTCCAAAGCGTCCAGGTTGTTCAGCAGGCCCGACTGGCTGACCCCAGTGTCGAACAGGGCCGTGCTGGTTGACCGCCCCGGTTCACCTTTATCAGCGCTGAGAACCCATGCTCGGCCACCAGGTGCATACTCCCCAGGGGATTAGGGCTGGCACCGACAACCGGCAACCACTTCGACCCCAACATATACCGCTCGGCCACTTCAGTCCCGGCCATCAACACATCAATAACACCGTCCACCACCGTAGTCACACGAACTTCATCCACTTCCACCGGGATGATGTGAGACTGTGCCATGTTTAACTCCGCCTCCGGTCTCTAGATCTACACAAACTGAATAATTCCTACCACCGAAAACAACACCGTGACGACTAAAGCCATGGCCACAGCCAGACACTTAACAGGATGTGCTTCCAAATCAAAGGGACGAGAGAGCCAGCCAAACCAGCTAAATCCCCAGGCTAGGGGCCTCACCATCAGCGCCGCAGCCACGAACAGATAGAACAGGACCGAGGTGGAGAAGGTTGTCCAGAACAGTATCCCCAGCCACGGACGCTCGCCCTGAAATCTAACGGCGTCCCAGAACTCAAGAAGCTGGGGCCATAGTATCGTTGGCAGGATGAGGTAAATGAGGCCGGACGCCACCAGGTCAAGAACCACCAAACCGGCTAAAACTTTAAGGCTTCCAGTGGCGCCCCGTTGGAGCACCCAGCGGGTTTCCAACAACGAAACGCCGTCGGCGAAAACGTTGAATGCCACAAAAGCGAGCACTTTTGGGTCTGCATAGATAGCGTTTACGAAAGACCGCCCTGTATCCTGCACTAGACACCCAATTACGCATAGGAATGCTTCCGACCACAGCATCGCCTTCAAAGGGTTTATTCCGCCTGTCGACTCCCTGTCACCGAGTTCGTCTACACCGAAGACAGCTACGATCCTGCCGAAAATACCCCCGAAGATACTTCCGAAGATGACGGTGCCGACGATGCCAGCGTCGATTCCGCCGACAATGATGGCACCTCCGACGGCCCCGAAAATGCCACCGATTATAAGGCCGAGGACCAGCCCCGTAATCGCCCAACGGTTCGTCTGATCTCGGATGCCCATTTCGATGATGGCACCGCCGATAAAGCCGCCGACGCCGAAAACGCCCGAGAAGATTACGCCAAAGATTACGCCTACTACGGCGCCTCCAGAGACGCCGAACAGGCCAGCGAAAATCCCGCCGACGATGACGCCGAAGATGCACGCGAAAACCGCGCCGATATTGTCCGTGACGATGGCCCCGAACGCGATTGCCGCATAGGCGAAAGCAACGAGGATCGCAACGATTAGCAATTCTGCTGCTTGTAGACTTCCAATCCCAAAACCTACGCGTTGGAAAGCCAAAGTTACCGATGAGAGAAACAGCCCAATCCATACAGCCAATTCCAGGCGTGAAGAGCTACCACTGTATATTTTGTCGAACCATTGTAGAAATGTCTGATTGGCTGAATGCAGCCAGGCCTTCGGCTCTTTCGCAACGTTCTGCCGCAGCCATTGACTGAGGCGTACCTTGAACGCCGGGTTGGCATCCATCCCCGAATCCAACAACCACCCCACGGTGATGATGCCGGTCACTAAAGCCGCCCAGCTACCGGCGAGAACCAAAATTGTCTCATACGTGCCCCTACCAGGACGTGGTTGGCCTGCTAATCGGTCCGAATCACGCTATAATAGCAATCCACAACCTATACCGTGTCAAACTCCCGAGGTTAACCAATAATGTTCAAGCCGGTCTCCAGCCGCGTCAGCTTCCCCGAAGTCGACGCCGGTATCCTGAATCATTGGAACGACAGGGACGTGTTCCACCGGACCGAGACGGAACGGAAGGACTCCCCCTTGTTCATGCTTTTTGAAGGGCCGCCCACGGCCAACGGCAGCCCCGGCATCCATCACGTCCTGGCCCGAGTATTCAAGGACGTCATCTGCCGGTACCGCACGATGAAGGGGTACCGAGTGATGCGGAAAGGCGGCTGGGACACCCACGGCCTTGCGGTTGAATTGGAGGTCGAGAAGTCCCTGGGCCTGGCCACCAAACGGGACATCGAAGAGTACGGCATAGAAAAATTCAACCAGAAGTGCCGGGAGAGCGTGTTCCACTACTTGAAAGAGTGGGAGACGATGACCGACCGCATCGGCTATTGGGTGGACATGGACCACCCCTACGTAACCCTTGAGAACGAGTACATCGAGTCGGGTTGGTGGATACTCAAAGAGCTTTGGGACAAGGGACTGCTATACCGGGACATGCGGGGAACCCCCCACTGCCCCCGTTGCGTAACCAGTCTCAGCTCTCACGAAGTCGCCCTAGGATACAGGGAAGACACCCTCGACCCCTCAGTGTTCATAAAATTCCGCATGGAGACCCCCCCTCAATCCCCCCCTTCGCAAGGGGGGGAGGAAAGTAATGATGCCACCTCCCAAGGCGGGGAAGCTAGTGATTCTCCCCCCTTTGGTAAAGGGGGGCCGGGGGGGATTTCCACCTACCTCCTTGCCTGGACCACCACGCCCTGGACCCTGCCCGGTAACACTGCTCTCGCCGTGAACGAGGCCGCCGAATACTCGGTCGTCGAAATAGACGACGAGGAGGGCGTTAAGGAACGCCTAGTGCTGGCCACCGCCTTGCTGGATGCCAACATCAAACAAGACCATACAGTGGTGGCCACATTGAAGGGGGCTGACTTGGTGGGTGCCACCTACCAACCGCTTTACCAACCGGCGGACTTCGGAACAGAGATTCAACAGTTCGTCCGCCGGGAGTCCGTAAACGGCACGACCATCACGGAGCTATCTACCGCCTCCAAGTTAAATCCGCGTGTGGTAGCCGCCGATTTCGTGTCCATGGAAGACGGCACTGGCATCGTCCACATCGCCCCGGCCTTCGGCGACGAGGACTTGGGACTGGGGCGGGAGAAGGAGTTGGCCTTCGTCCAACCCGTGGACCTTCAGGGCAACGTCACCGGCAATTATCCCTTCTCCGGCAAGTTCGTGAAAGACGCCGACCGGGACATCATGAACGACCTGAGTGACCGGGGTCTACTGTTCCACCAGGGCATCTACCGCCACACCTATCCCTTCTGCTGGCGTTGCGACACCCCGCTGCTCTACTACGCCAAGAACTCCTGGTACATCCGCACCTCGGCCTTGAAGGACCAACTGGTCTCAGGCAACAGCTCCATCAACTGGTATCCCGACTACATCAAAGAGGGCCGGTTCGGCGAGTGGCTGCGCAACAACGTGGACTGGGCCATCTCCAGGGAAAGGTATTGGGGAACGCCCATCCCCATCTGGCAATGCCAGGAATGTACCGAATCTCTGTGCATCGGAAGCGTTAAGGATCTCCAGGACCACGCCACGCCAGGCGACCGGGAGAAGCTGGACACATTGGACCTGCACCGTCCCTACATAGACGATATCCTGCTGGAATGCCCCGCCGATGGCTGCAACGGCCAGATGCGCCGCATCCCCGAGGTTATGGACGCCTGGTTCGACTCGGGAGCGATGCCATTCGCCCAGTGGCACACTCTGGACATCGACGATGTGGACAAGCTTCAGGAGGAGGGGAAATTCCCCGCCGATTACATCTGCGAGGCTGTGGACCAGACCCGGGGCTGGTTCTACAGCCTGCACGCTCTATCCACCTTGCTGAAGGGACAGCCATCCTACAAAAACGTCATCTGCCTGGGCCTGATCCTGGACGAGCAGGGCCACAAGATGAGCAAGCGAATAGGCAACGTGGTGGAACCCATACCGGTGCTGGACGAGCATGGGGCCGACGCCCTGCGCTGGTACCTGTTCACTGCGTCTCAACCCGGTGAGCCTCGCCGATTCTCCGCCAGGCTGGTAAACGAGACCGTGCGCCGGGTGATGCTGACACTGTGGAACGTCTATTCCTTCTTCACCAACTACGCTTCTATAGATGGATTCGACCCGCAGCAAACCCCGGCGGATTGGAAGCCGGAGAACGAGTTGGACCGGTGGATACTTTCCGAGTTGAACACCTTGATCGAACAGGTGGACGGCTACCTGGACTCATACGACCCCACCAACGCCGGCCGCCGATTGCAAGAGTTCATCGACCAACTATCCAACTGGTACGTGCGCCGCAGCCGGCGCCGCTTCTGGAAGAGCGAGAACGACGTGGACAAACAGTCCGGCTACGTCACATTGCATCGGTGCCTAGTGACCGTGGCCAAGCTGATGGCGCCCTTAGCCCCATTTGTTTCCGAGGAGATATATCAGAACCTGGTCTGTTCAGTAGACTCCGCCGCGCCCGACAGCGTACACCTGGCTATCTTCCCCGTGGCCGACAGGTCCCTCATCGACCAACCACTGAACGACGCCACCCAACTGGCCATGCGCATCGCCAGCATGGGTCGCAGCGCTCGTTCCAAAGCGGGGCTCAAGGTGCGCCAGCCGCTCAATGCCCTGAGGGTTGTCGTCAGGAACGATATCGAGGAGAGCCAAGTTAGGAATCTTTCGGATCAACTTCTTGAAGAATTGAACGTAAAGCACGTTCTGACTTATGTAACGGGAAGTTCCAATGAAGTTGAGTTCTGGGATTGGAATGTAACAGCTAACATGGCGTTGGTCGGCCCCAAGTACGGTGCGAGCTCGCGGCATGTGGTCACGGCGTTGGCTGATCTGGTCCCGCGAGACGTGGCGATGCAAGTAAGCATCGGTCAGCCGATAGGTCTTCGAAGTCAAGGCGACGGGAGTCCACCGATCCAATTAGAACCAGATGAAGTAAGTTTGACCCGGGTGCCGCCGGACGGTTTTTCCGTGGTCGAAGAGGGGCCTTACGTCGTCGCCATGGAAACCGAGGTTACCCCGGAACTGGCCGAGGAAGGCCTGGCCCGGGAGTTGGTCCATCGCATCCAGAACCTGCGCCGCTCATCGGAGTTTGAGTTGACCGACCGCATCGTCACCTATTACCAAGCGCCCGATGATATCGCCAGCGTCATGACCGGCAATTTTTCCGGCTACATCCGCCAGGAAACCCTCAGCGAAGAACTGGTCGCCGGGTTAGCGCAAGATGGGTCCGAGAGCGAAACGTCCGACGTTGACGGGATGGAAGTGACCCTGGGAGTCAGGCGCGTTTAGCGCGGCCAAGCATGCCCGAACTTCCCGAGGTTGAAAATGCCCGGCGTTGCTTGATAAAAGCAGAGTTGCCGGGAAGCGCTTTCACCAAAGCCGATATCGGCTGGGCTAAAAGCATCAAAACCCCAGACCTGGAAGAATTTGTCCTGGGTCTGCGTGGCGGAGTGGTGCAGGAAGTGCATCGCCGGGGCAAGTACATTCTCCTCCCATTGGTAAACGACGAATCAGAAGCGCGGACCCTGATCCTCCACCTGGGCATGAGCGGCGGTCTATCTGTTCAACCCAGCACGAATCCCATGCACCCCCTGGTGCGCCACACCTTCTCCTTGGACGACGGAAGGGAGTTACGGTTCGAGGACGGCCGCAAGTTCGGCAAGATCTGGCTAGTTTCGGATCCCAGCGAGGTGCTGCCTCCCCTCAGCCCGGAGCCGTTGGAAGGCGGGCTCACGCCGCAAGTGCTGGCCCAATCATTGCAGGGACGTAAGGCCCCCATCAAAGCCTTGCTGTTGGAGCAGTCCATAGTCGCCGGGATGGGCAACCTGTACGCCGACGAATCCCTGTTCCTAGCGGGAATCAACCCCACCCGTTCGGCATCCAGTCTAACCGGCGAAGAAATTGACCGGCTGCAACGGTGCATCGTCGACGCCCTCTCTGCCTCTATAGCAAAGTACGAAACCGCCCGCGACGAATCCTGGCCTGACCCACCACGCGCTCTAACCGGCTGGACCCACCTCCGCACCGAAGGCGCGCCCTGCCCCCGCTGCGGCGGCCCCTTCACCGGCACCCGGGTCCGTGCCAGGGGGACATACTACTGCCCCAAGTGCCAGGTATAGGGGAGGATTTACTCGGAACGGACGACAAGGCGTCAACCCACCCACGTCATCCTGAACGTAGTGAAGGATCTTAGCTTCTGTCTAAAACCTGATTGAATCCCCTACGCGGCCGTCCCGTAAACATGGTCTGGGACCACGATAATTACCGATCGCTGATCGTCCCGCATGGCCTGGTCGTACTCCTCCCAGTTGGAGTGCTCCTCTCCCGAACAGGTGCGGTAGGCGTCCCTAAGAGCCGTTTTGAACTCTTCGGGGTCTGTGTTGTCAGCCGACAGTATCGTTGCCCGGCCTTCTAACACCACGAAGGGCCGCCAGTTTTCCGCGGACACCATCAGTGTGCACCGGGGGTCCCGCCTCAGATTCCTCAGCTTTACCCGACTCTCTGTAACCGTGAAAGCGATGCCGTCGCGGTACGGGCCGCAGCTAATTATGCTCATCTGGGCGGCGCCGTTGCGGCGGAAAGTGGTGAGCACCCCTCGATGGGTCTGGGCGGCGAAGTCTTTTACTTTGTCCGGAAGCATATCCTGTCCTCCTGGAATTTGGGCTGCCAAGGATCGAACACCTAAAGAACGAAGTCAATCTCGAACAGATCATAGTGGGACCGGTGCATGTCCAAGCTGGAGTAAACCTGTTGTGCGACGTGGTTGTTCCGCTCCACGTATAGCCGTATGCCGCAAACATCCCCCCGCCGTCTGGCCTCAGAGTGTACGTGGCTGTCTAGAGCCCGGTAGACCCCTTGGCGCCTGTATTCGGCGTCGACGTACACGCTCTGGATCCACCAGAAGTAGCCGTTGCGCCAATCGCTCCACTCAGTGGTGATCATCAACTGACCCACCGGACGGCAATCCACTTCCGCCATCAGGTAGAAGCCCAAGTTATCCCGGTCAAGCACTGCGGAGACCCCTTTGCTGAGTAGTTCCAAGTCCAGGGTTTTACCTTCGGTCTCCTTGGCCATGGCTGCGTTGTACTTCACCAACGTGTTCAGGTCGTCTCGGGTGGCGTTGCGGACAACGATTTCTAGTCTGGGGTCACTCAAATCTGTTGGGCTCCTAGCTTCGGGATCTTCGGGTCGACCTAACTCAGATGAGAGGAATATATCTTGAAAGTCGTACTGATCGGGAAGGGACCATCCCCATCCTAACCTTCCCCAGTCCGAGGGGGAAGGGACTTTTGCCCAAATAGTTCGAGGTCGGGATTGGAACTAACTGATCCAGAAAGTCGAGCCTTGGTCCCCTTTCTGCACTTCTATGCGAACCGGGAACACGTCCTTCATGTCTTCCAGATGGGTTACGATAATTATCTTCTCGAAGTCCTTTTCGATGGCTGAAATGACGTCCAGGATACGCTCCCGGCCTGGGCCATCTTGAGAACCGAAACCCTCATCGATGAATAATGTGGGCAGAGGAGCGCCGATGCGTTGGGCCAGGACTTTGGAGAGGCCGATACGAAGGGCCAGGTTGATACGGAAAGCCTCACCGCCGCTGTACATCTCGTAGCTACGCGGTCCCAGTTCGTCGCTGACGTTGATCTCGAGGGTTTCTATGGGGTCGCCATGGCCGCTCCGGCGCTCCCGCTGGGTCTCAAGCTTCACCTGCATCCGATTGTCGGTCATACGGCCCAAGAGAATGTTGGCCTCTTCCTCCAACCGGGGCACCACCGTCTCGATCAGCATGGCTTGGATCCCTTGACGGCCAAAAGCGGTAACCAGTTCTTGGTAGATCCCTTCGTCTTCCTTCAGCAACGCCAGACGGGCCGAATCCCGGCTGACCTCACGTTTGAGCCCCTGCATCCGTTGCAACTCCCCGTCAAGATAACCGAGACGGGCAGTGGTGGCCTGCCGAGTGGATTCCAGTTCGGCCAGATCTGATTCAGCGGCCTTGAGACTTGTTTGCAACTTGGGGAGTTCAGAAATGGCCTGTTCGTCGGCCAAACGCCGTTGCTGAGCCTGTTCCAGGTCGGCGCGGCGGCGGTTGAGGATATCTTGGGTGCGGGCTAGCGACTCTTGCTCAGGAGGCAAGTTGGCTTCGGCTTGAGTCAACTGCCCATTCCGCTCTTCGAAATGCGCCAGCTCCCGGGTTTCGGCATAGCTTTGCTGGCGGGCTTCCTCATCGTATCCCAAGGAAACCATTTGATCTTCGATCGCCTTGAGTTCCGACCGTTCAGCGGCGGCGAATTCGCCGGAATTCAGAGAGGATTGAGCCTCCGTCATCTGCTTTCGATCTTCGTCCAGCATCCTCTGGGCTTCAAGGGATTCTTGAATGCGTGATTCAAGCTCCTGCAGCTTGGCCTGTCCCTCCCGCAGCGCTAGCGTGAGGGCTTGATCCCGTTGCCCCCATTCCTTTTCCGTGTCCGACTTCTCAGTTTCAAGCTGCTTCAACCGCCGGCTGTTTTGCCGGTATAGCTCCCGTTTAGCCTCGATGTCGGTGTTGTAGGCATGAGAAAGGGCGTCGCACCCATCCTGTCCCAGTGATGTTTGGCAAAGGGGGCAAACGGCTTCCTCTCCCCCGGTTTGCTGTAAGAACTCCAGCTTGGCCGCCAGGTCCTGGCCTTCCAACCGGTAACGCTCCGAGGTACTTTGGGCTTCTCCGATGGCAGTTGATGTCTCGGTTAAACGTTCCCGCAGTCCGGCGACTTGAACCTTTTCCCGGTCAAGGCCACCCAGTCGTTCCTGAACCTGCTCACGATGGCCGGACAACTCGGACTCAGCGCCGGCTTTGGGAGGCAATTCCACTTCCACGCGGCGCATTAGCTGGGCGATCTTGGCTTCCAATAGCGTCCGGCTGCTATCGATGGACCTTTGCAGCTGGTTCTTGCTCTCGCCAAGCTGGTCATATCGGCCGCGCGCCTCTTCCAAGGAATCGAACCGATGGCGGGCCAAGGCCAGACGCTCAAACCCCTGCCTGATGGCATCCGCCTGTTCGATAAGGTCCAGATACCCCCGGACACGTCCCTGACCTGTCGAAATAGACGCTTCTAGCTGCTCTATATCACCTCGAATATCAGCGATGTTCTTTCCTGACTCCGCCAGACGCTCCTGAAAGGATTCAAGCTCACCCACTTGCGCGCGAAGGCCCTCGACTCGTCCGCGGCTTTCTTCTGTCTGAAGATTGACTCTGTTCAGCCGTTCTTTAACTTCCGCCAACTCAATGGCTGGGTCGCCGATGTTTTCCAGGTCAGACCGCATGCGGCTCAATGATCCTTCGATCTCGGAAGTGGTAGATTTCCCTTCATCCAACCTCTGTTTCGCTCGTTCTTGAATCCGGTCGTAGGCTTCCAATCCCAGGATCTTGGACAGGACTGCCTTGCGGTCGGCGGGGGTTTTGCCGGTGAACTCGGCGGCTCTGCCCTGTAGCAAGAACGCCGAGTTGATGAAGGTATCGTAGTCCATGCCGACGGTCTGCTCGATCTTGGCTTGGGTTTCGCGAATGTGGTCTCCGGTGATAGCTATCGCGCCGTTTTCGCCCAGCACTTGAAGTTGCAAGTCGGACACGCCTTGGCGGCGCCGGCCACCGGCCCGGGAACGGCTGCGAATCACCCGGTAAGAAGTATCCCTGGCCAGGAACTCCAGCTCTACCCGGCACTCGTCGGCGCCGTAGGAAATCAGGTCGTCCTGAGTCTTTCCTCGGGCCTCGCCCCACAAACACCAGGTAATAGCATCCAGTAGGGCCGACTTGCCGTGACCGTTGGGACCGCACAGGCAGGCGACGTGGATGCCCCGGAAATCCAGGGTTGGCACGTCTTCTCGATAGCACAGGAAGTTCCTGACGCTGAGACGCTGGGGTATCATGGGAGGGTCCGAAACGGGGTGTATCCGGAGTGGTCAGCCGCACCGATCGAACGTGTAACTTCGACGTTATCTACCATTCGCCTCACCCCTCTATGACCGGGAATATTCTATCACAGGCATGCCTCCACCTTGACCCTCGCGCAACGGCAAGCCTACAATCGAATCTAAGAGATACAAAAAACCATGGCTAGGACGCTGAAACGTGCTTGAGAACCTAACTGAGAAACTAACCGGAATCCTGAACAAGCTGACCAGCAAGGGTCGGCTGACCGACAAAGATATCGACGAAGCTCTTGGCATGGTACGCCGTTCTTTGCTGGAGGCGGACGTTAACTTCCGGGTGGCCAGGGATTTCGTGGCCGCTGTCAAAGCACGGGCTCTAGGCTCGGACGTTCTGGAGAGCCTCACTCCTGGGCAACAAGTCGTCAAGATCGTCCACGAAGAGCTCACTTCACTGTTGACCGGAGGCGAACACCGGCTCGTGCCTTCCAGCCAACCCACCAACGCCATTATGTTGGTGGGACTGCAAGGGTCAGGTAAAACCACTACCGCGGCCAAGCTGGCCCTGTCCCTACGCCGCCAAGACCGGAAAGCCTTGCTGATCGCCGCCGACCTGCGCCGCCCAGCCGCCATCCAACAATTGGAAACCTTGGGCAAGCAGTTGGACATTCCGGTCTACTCGGAAGACCCGGCATCTTCCTCCGTGGTGCAAGTTGCCAAGAACGGTATGAAGCGCGCCGAAGAATTGGGGGTCCACTGGGCCATCGTGGACACCGGGGGCCGCCTCCAGATCGACAACGAATTGATGAAGGAACTGGAAGAGGTTAAGGCCGCCATATCCCCTCAGGAAATCCTGCTGGTCGTCGACGCGATGACCGGCCAAGATGCCGTCAACGCCGCCGAGGGATTCCATGAAAAGGTCTCGCTGACCGGGCTGATAATGACCAAGATGGACGGCGATGCCAGAGGTGGCGCGGCTCTGTCGGTGACGCGGGTAACCGGTGTTCCCATCAAGTACATGGGTGTGGGGGAACGGCCCGACGCGCTGGAACTTTTCTATCCCGACCGCATGGCCTCCCGGATCCTGGACATGGGAGACGTGCTGACCCTGATAGAAAAAGCACAAGAGTCGGTTGACGAGAATCAGGCCAAGGAGATGGAGCGCAAGTTCCGCGAGGCCAGTTTCGACTTGGAAGATTTCTTGACCCAGATCCAGGCAGTCAAAAAGATGGGCTCGCTAAGCCAGATCATGGAAATGATCCCCGGCATGGGCCAGATGAGTTCCAAGCTAAAGGCCGGGGCCTTGGACGACGGCCAGATCGAGCGAGTGGAGGCCATCATCCGCTCGATGACCCGCGAGGAGCGGCAGAAACCGGAGATCATCAACGGCAGCCGCCGCCGCCGCATCTCCCGGGGCAGCGGTACCACGCCCCAAGACATCAACCAGCTACTGAACCAATTCCGCCAAACCCAAAAAATGATGCGCCAACTATCCCGCTCCCGAAACCCCAAGAACCTGATGAGTTTGTTTAGGTAATCCTATCTTGTTGTCTACCTGGGCACGGAGCCTTTAAAACCGAATCACGCCGCAAAACGGGCAACGTCTACGTGACGCTCCGAAGCGAAGTTCTCCCGATGCATTTTTATCCGCTCGATTTCGTGGAGGGTTTCAGCGGTCATATAGTTTTCACCGCAGTGGAAGCAGCTCAGAACTGGCACGTTTTCTATGACCAGCAAGTTTTTACCTTGCCCAAAGGTTCTGGCAAGCCGACGGACCCTGATTCCTTGTTGGCCGCAAATATCGCAAATCATTCCGTCTCCGTTTCGCCCAACGCATATACGGTTATGATTACAAGTAGGTTGGTTGGACCAATCTTAGCGACTACCTCAACACGGCCGCCTGCTACAGTCTGCCCGCGTAGCCGATATTTACTTTCACCGCTTAGACGGTCGTGTTGACGTTCCAAAATAACACCAGAAAGGGTACCACGTTCTACATCGTAGACGCTCAAACCGTCTTCGCCCATTTCCTCATCAGCGTGCAGGGTCATTACATATTGACGCCGACGGATTCTCGCCTGCATGCGTCTCAAGATTCGCCGATACACGGTCACCCTCGTCTAATACGTTACTAAGCTTCGCCAAAGTTCCGCTCAATCCTTCCAGACCGATCGATGTTGTATGCTTAAAAGGGGCAAGGGCAATCAAATCTTCTTTTACTAACCGGCTTTTTCCTGCCCGTTTTCCAGTTTGGATCCAAGTCTACTCCCGGCCAATTTCATCCCCCTACGCCATCCCCGTCCGCATTGCGGTGAACATGTAGGTGGTGGCGTAGGTCCTCCAGGGTGACCACCGGCGGCAGAACTCTTCTACCTGGGCATCGTTCAGGGGCTCTTCTTGAAAGTACAATCGGGAAACGACACGCCTTAAAGCCAAGTCGCCAAGGGGCAGGGCATCGGGGCGGCCCAAGGCCCGGATCAAGAGCCACTGGGCGGTCCATTGACCCACTCCCCGCATGCTGGTTACGTGCTGTATCACCGATTCGTCGTCCATCCGGTGCAGCCCTTCCATGCCTTCAGGGTCATCCAGCGCCGCGCAAGCGATCCCGTGGACATATTCCGCTTTGCGTTGGCTGAGCTTCAGGCCCCGCAGGTCCTCCACACGGAGAGCGGCCAGGGTTTCGGGCCTGGGAAACGCATAGTAGGTCTCGCCATCGAAGGTTTGACGTGGTCCGTGGGTTTCTATGAGCAGAGTGCGGATGATGCGGGCGACATTGGTAGCGATCTGCTGGCCGAGAATAGCTAACACCAAGGCTTCAAATACCGAGGCGGTATGCGGCATGTGCAGCCCATGGAATCGCTGAGTTATGGCCGACATCGCCGGGTCGCTTTGGGCCAGAGCGTAGAAGGGAGTCAAATCTTGCCCAATCCCTAAGATCCAGGCAACTTGGTTTGCCGCCGATTCCGCCACGGATGAAGTCAGTCTTTCGCCTTGTAGATCGACAGCCAATTCGGGTTCTTCCAGACTGCCAACGGAAGAAACCGATGCCAGCACCAACTTGCCATCCAGGTCCAGCAACCGCCGGTAGACTCCATCGGCCAGAGAATCGGTGGCGTAGCGTCCCTGAAAATAGGTAAGGTAGCCGGCGGTCAATTCGAAGTCGAATGGAGCCACGGGAGTGATTGTCCTGGCTATCCTATCCATGAGGTCTCAACAAGGGAGCGGACCCTATAATATCGTGGATCGATCCATCGGGGGTAAATGTGGTCTGGAACAGGTGCATGGTTTCCGCCATCCATGACTCGGTGGGTTCAAAGGAGCATGAGGTAACCGAGGTCCCGATTTTCTGCCACTCCGATGCCGATACTCCGTCTCTGACCCGCCCGATGGTCAGGTGCGGGTTGAAGCTGCGTCTCTCCTTGGCGAATCCCTGCTCTGCCATCGCCTCTTCCACGCCTAACTGGACACCAGTCAAGGGGGCCATGTCACCCGCCACGCCGGCCCATAAAACCCTGGGTTGGCGCTGGTTCGGGAACACGCCCAATCCGGCCAGAGTCAAGGAGAGGCTAGATACTTCTTGACCAACCCGGACCATCGATTCTAGAATCCCGTCCGCCCGCCTCGGGTCTATGTTCCCTAGAAACTTCAGGGTTAGGTGGATTCCACCGGGGTCAACCCACCTTACGCCACGGGGTATCGCCGCCTTCAAACCGTCGATCGCACCGGATAGCGACGAACGAGCCGCATCGGATATCTCCAGGGCGATAAAAACCCTGATCGCTCCTCCCCGAACCATCAGCCGGCTAATTCTTCCCGCAAGCTCTTGAGATGGCGGTACCATCCAGCCAAGTCGTCCAGGGAATACGTGGCGTTGGCCGGGCTGGGGTTAGGCGTCACGAAAACTCGAGTGTCCCCGACGGTGCGTTCTTGCAGGCCCAGCTCGGCGTTTTCTCGTACATCTTCCGTATAGCGAAGGTAGGCGTTATACGCGGTAACGCCATGGAAACAGGCGATACGTGGTTGGTACTTCAGCAACTTTTCTTTTAATACCGGCGACCAAAAGTGGAAGTCGGCCGCTTTCAGTCCGGACCCCATGGCGGTGGGGCGCTTCACCACGTCGGTAAACCCGATGCCATCCGCCAGGAGGCTGCCGTCCTGCTCAGGAGTCAGCTCCCGAGCCACCAGATCCGATCTGTTAAAGGCCGGCCAGAACCGGTTACGCGGATTGGCGAAGTAGTGGCCCACAGCCACCGAAGGCAAGGAAGGATTCAAACCCACGAATACGATGTCCAATCCCGATTCCAGGTGGTCGGCTAGCGTTACTAAATCTTCCAAACAGTCCTCGGCTACAGACCGAACAATCGGGCGGCGTTCCCGGACAAAATGGATCCTTGATCCGCTTGAGCCAGACCAGCCTCTTCGACCTGCCCTAATAAACGCCGAGCTCGAATCAGGGGGTAATCCGTGGCGAAGAGGATCTTGTCCGCACCTACCAGGCCGGTCACGGCGACAAATACATCGGGCCGGTAAAGAAAAGGAGATGCCGCGGTGTCGAAGTACACGTTTTCCAAAACCTGAGGCACTTCCGGCATCAAAGCGTAGAAGGGAAGACCGCCACCCCAGTGAGCGCAAATGATGACGTTGGACGGGAAATTTTCGATGAAGCGGTAAAGTTTGTCCGGAGTAGTCTGTCCTTTCCCCGGATACTGGTGGCCCACCGGCTCCGAAGCGTGAACCAACACGGGAAGGCCCAATCGGCCTGCCGCTTCCATCAATGGCTCCATCGTCGGACCATCGGATAGGTCAAACCCCTGGGTATCAGGATGAAGCTCGCCGATGCCTTTCAAGCCGGCGGCGGCGCAACGCTCCATCTCGGCCACCGCTTCGCCGCCCCAGTTTGGATCGACCGAGCAAAATCCGGTTAATCTGCCGGGATGTGCAGCCACCGACTCAATTATGTAGTCATTGGCTTCTTGGGCTAACTGGAAGTCCGTCCAGCCCATGCCCATCACCACTGAATGATTCACCCCATCCCGGTCCATGTCGGCCAGCAGGGCTTCAGCGCTGGCGAGCACGGCGTCATCGCTGGCGAGGATACCGGCAAAAGTGGCGTCCCGGAGCGACAACTGGGAACGGCGGTCTTGAAAGCTCGGCGGAAGGATATGACAGTGGCTATCGATCACCATATCAGGTGGGATAATTATAGGTACCAGGCGTTCGATTTGCCAACGGAGCACCTGGACGTGCAAATGAAGGCAGTTTTATAGTTTCAATCTAGATCCCTAGGTATAATGACCTGCCATGATGCCACAATCGCCCTCCACTTTGCTGAATCAGACCGCTCCTGAGTTTAGCCTGCCGGACACCGAAGGCGACCTAGTCTCTCTCCAGGACCTCCGAGGGAACAAGGTTGTCTTGGTGTTTCTGCGCCACTTCGCTTGACTACCTTGACGAGAGCACCTGTCGCAGTTGCGGCGGCGGTATACCGAGATTCAGACTCTTGGCGGGGTGGTGGTCGGGGTTTCATTCGAGTCCCGAGACCGGCTATTCCAGATGTCACGGCAGATGCAACTCCCCTTTCCAGTGCTCTCAGACCCGGAGAAAGACGCATACCGGGCTTTCGGCCTGAGCTCCGGAAAACTAAGACGGATATTCGGGCCCGGCACGATCTGGGCCTACGCCAAGCTGTTAGCCGCCGGACAGATGTACCACTTCCGCAGGAGCGACTTCCTGCAATTGGGGGGCGACTTTGTCATCGACGCCGCCGGGTTTGTCCGATATGAGTACCGCAGCGGAGCGCCCCATGACCGGCCATTGGTGGATCAAATCATCGCCTTGCTGGGGGAAATCTGAGTTGATGGGCGATTCTAGAGACAGCCGTAAAGCGATCAACACTCGAAATACGATCTGGTCCCGCTAATTGCCACCTGATTTGGTGACATCCACTCGGTCCGGAGGCCAGTTCCAAAATCAGGATTCGGGCTTGGCCAACGAAAACAAGCCACGAGACTTAGCCTCGTGGCCGGGAGATTCCTTAGGGCCGGCAATTGAGTGCCGGGAAATGAAACCTTACCTCCGGGCCCGTCTACCTCCGGGGCCCTCGTCGATGACCGTCTCTAGGTTCTAAGTCCGCTTCGTTGCCCTTCTGCGGGGCGGATAATACATTGCCGCGTTCCCCTTGTAGGGGAACGCGGCAAAGAAGGAAAGAGAATGAGACGTCGCGTTCTAAATGCCTCCAATCTCCTGGCTCTCGTCGATAACCATTCCTTGGACTGGAGTCCGCTTGGAGGCGGGGTAGCCGCCAACTTCCTGGCTCTCGTCGATGACCGCGTTCCGCAGGGTGGTCATGAAGCTGCCGCCGTTCTCCTGGCTCTCGTCAAAGGCCAACTCATGGGGTAGCCTTACCGTCGCTCCCGGGTATCCACCTACTTCCTGACTCTCGTCGATAACCATGCTCTGGACCAGGGTTCGCTTGGACGCCAGGTAGCCGCCAACTTCCTGGCTCTCGTCGATGACCATTCCGGTATTGACGGAGTTGACCGTCTCCGCGGGGTTGAATGCTCGGGTCTCGGAGCCGCTCAACAACACGCTGAATCCTGCAATCAATCCGGTTCCTATCGCCAATCCAAGGATCGCCTTCTTGCTGATCATTCGGTTTTTCATCTCGCTCTCCTTTCCTTTACTTGATGTGGTGTTGCCTTTGGTTTGCTGCCTGGGGTCCAGTAGTTGTTTGATGGTGGTTTTCATCTCTTTCTCCTTTTTCTTTCTGCCGGGCCATCCCGTTTATTCCCGATGATCCGGGAACCAGTCCGTTGTTGTTCTCGACAAAACCACAGTAACCGGCGGTCCAGCATGCGCACATCCGGAAGATTCGTCATTTTCTGAAATAGAACATGGGTGCGAAATTGCATTGCACTAGGTAGTACTACCTAGTGGGGGAACGGAGATGCATAAACCACTAAATAAATGGGAGCCTAGAGACTGAGTTAGATTTGGAGTTACTAAATTCCGGAGTGTGGCAACCGAGAAGTTCAGCGTCGTATTAGGTTGGCAAAGGAGAGAAGGGAGAACGGAGGGAGCGGCTAGGTCAGACCTTGGTGCGCGGCGAAGGTCGCCGCTTCGGTGCGATTGGCGGTATTGGTCTTGTTCAGGATGTTTCTAACGTGGTTGCCGACAGTTCGGAAGCTGATGAACAGTTCTTCGGCGATCTCCCGGTCGGTTTTACCCGCCGAGATCAGTCGCAGGACTTCTACTTCCCGCTGGGACAGCCCGGCGGGGTAGGTGGGGGCTCTGACCGGTCCGGCCTCGGCTCGCTCCAGGGAGGGCTGCATCTTCATTTCGCGGAACTCAGCTATGGCGGTTTCCAAGTGCTCCAGGGCTTCGGCCCGATCCTGATTCTTGCCTTGCCCTGACCCTTCGGCTCCGCTCAGGGCAGGACCTGTCGACGGGTCCAGCAGCAGCTCCGCAAGCTGAAGGTGGGTCAATGCTTCCTCGGGTCGGAAAGGCATCTCCCGGCAGACTTCCAGCGCAGTCTGGTAATAACCGCGGGCTTCGTCGGCCCGGCCCAGGAGCGCCGCCACGCCACCCAGGTGGCGGGCTATTTAGGTATTATGAATATAGCCGGTTAAGCGCAACCCGGTGTCCGCAAACCGGCGCAGCAGCAGACCGGCCACTTCCCGGTGCCCCACCAGCACGGCAGCCTCCAGCATCGAGATATCGCGCTCAGTCCTGGTCTCGTCTTCATCTGAGCCAATGTCTGGGCGAGCCAGCAATAACTCCTCCAATAAAGGCATCACCTCTTCTTGTCGGCCCAGGTGCGCCAGGCAGAGGGCCCTGTGGAAAACGCTGACTTGAAGGAGTGCATCATCGCCCTTCCCAAGATACAGCAGTGGCCTCACGCTAGCGAAGCTTGAGAATCGTTCAGCGGATCCAGAAATGCCCAACTCGCCGCCGCGGTTCGACATGCTCTGGCCCATCGCCACGGCGTCCTCCAGACGACCGTCCAGAGAGGCGAAAATAGCGTTAGCTAACATGGAGAAAAGCAGTGCGGTCGGATTCCCGGTACGCTGGGCCACCTCATCCATTTCGCGCCAAACCTCTTCGGCCCGCCCGCGTTGCCCCCAGGCAAGAAAGGTGGAGCCGATTTCACACATTGTTGAAGTCAACCTAGGTGCGCTCACACCCGTACGGGGCCGTATTGCCAATTCGTCTGCTAGACGCAGGACCTCTTCCCCATGCTGGGGCGCTTTTGCCAAAAATAGCCAAGCGTGAGCGGCTTGCCAAAAGGCCTCGGGATCGTCCAGGCGGCGTGCCAACTCCAAAGCCTTGCCCGCGTGGGCAACCCCTTCCTCCGAGCGGTCATTGTAGAACCTCAGAAGGGCCAGGAACGCATCTGCCACCGCCCGCTCCACTGTACCCGGCTTAGCGTACCGGTCGGCCCGCTCCACCCACTGAGCCGCTTCAGAGGTGCGTAGTGCCTCCGTCCCTCCGGTTCGGTATATCAACGTTACCGCCAGCCCGCAGGCCCGTGATGCGCGTGTGCTGTCGCCCAGGTCCTCGGCCAGGGACAGGGCCTCAGGCGCCACCACGTCGATGACTCGTCGTGGCTCCCGAGACAGGCCTAGGGCATTCCCCAAGGCCAACAGCAGGTCGCACCGTCTCCCTGTCGTCAGGGTCCAACACTTCCTGTACTTGCAAGCAGCGCTCCAAGTGGCCCGCCCCTTCCCAATAGGCGTAGACCGCCGTGGCCCGCCGGGCTGCCATCTCCCCATACTCAACGGCCTTGGCCAGATCCGAGGGGTCTGAGGAGTGAGAGAAGTGCTCCGCCAGCTCTACGGCATGTTCTTCGAGGCGAGCCTGATATTGCTGCTCGATGGTGCGAGCCACTTGCTGGTGCAGGCGCAGGCGCCGGGGCGCTATTATCTCTTCGTACATCGTTTGGCGGAAAAAGGCATGGGCGAACGAATAGTTCACTATGCCTACAATCGAGGAGCGTTCCTCGATCACTACGGCGCTCTGTGCTTCTTCTAGGGAGGCATCCAACTCCTCGTCTGACACCTGGGCTGCGCTCTGCAACAGCGCCAAAGGAAACTCCCGACCAATAACAGAAGCAACGGCAAGCAGCCGATTGCACTCTTGACTCAATCGGGAGAGGCGTTTACCGATCACATCTCGAAGACCTTCGGGTATCCGGCCAGCCACTCCTTCAACAGATGCATCCCCCAGCCCAGCCCGGCTTCCTTCTTGCCGGACCAACAGACCTTCTTCCGCTAAGTAGCGCAGAACTTCCTGAACGAACAGGGGATTTCCCTCGGTCTGACGCTCAACCGCTACAGTCAGTCCCGATTGAACTTCCTGTCCCGCCGCGGCCTCAACCATCCTTTGGACCTCGTCTACGGCCAGGCCCCGTATCAGTACCCGGCTAAAGCTTGATATTCGACTTAGATTTGCCAAGGCCCCCGATAGCGGGTGGGTCCGGTCCACTTCCACGTCCCGGTAGGTCCCCGATACCATCAGCCTGAACCCAGCCAAGTTGCGGGCGAGGTGAGTGAGCAAATC
>Ga0208391_1000013_pt1 | contig 71908 bp, 61 predicted proteins | sample Knorr_S23_td_Bot_FD_185612 | JGI IMG/M metagenome (GOLD analysis project Ga0208391, IMG submission 185612) | Marine microbial communities from Southern Atlantic Ocean transect - Knorr_S23_td_Bottom_ad_3770_LV_A (SPAdes) (version 2) | ecosystem: Environmental > Aquatic > Marine > Oceanic | place... | reverse complement strand
TAGGTAGTCGAGAATGACTGCATCACAACAATCAGCGCAAACGCCCCTGCGCCGCCTGACCGAAGCCCAGGTCGAGCAGTATCAACGGTGCGGCTATATAAAGAATCTGTCGGTTATTGATGCTTCTAAGATTTCGACGCTCCAGGCGTCATTTGAGGAACTGGCCGCACGACTACCCGATAGCACCGATATCAATCAGGTCAATTTGTGGCACAAGTACAGCCGCACGTTCTACGATCTTTCCCGCCACCCAGCCATTCTGGATTATGTTGAAGACCTGATCGGGCCAGATTTTTTCCAGTGGGCCGGTCAGTTTTTCGTGAAGTACCCGGGAGATGGATCCGAAGTGCCCTGGCATCAGGATGCACAGTACTGGCCACTTTCCCCGCAGCAGACAGTTTCGGTCTGGCTCGCGGTTTACGATACGGACACCAACAATGCAGCCATGCAGGTGGTATCCGGCAGTCACCGCCGAGGACAGTTTGCCCACCATACAAACAATAACCCCCATCTTGTGCTGAATCGGGGAGCCGATATCTCAAATTGACAACCCGAAGACATCGTTACTATCGACCTCAAAGCCGGAGAAATTTCGCTCCATGATTCTGGTCTTTTGCATGGTTCAGGTCCAAACCAGTCGCAGCATATGCGCTGTGGTATGACGATGCGATTCTCCCCGACCCGCGTGCAGGCTGATCTATCTGAATGGCCGACGTTCGAGGCCTATATGGCACGCGGCGTCGACCGCCTGCACTTAAATCCGCACGGGCCTGTCCCTATGGGCGAAGATTATCCAGTACGAAAATTTCAACACTCATCGGAGTTTGGTTAAAACTCACCTGGCCACTGCCGGCAACACGGCAAGTCACAAGTCCACGATGGGCAGTTCAGTTAATCGTTATGGCCCTAGAAATATCGAGACCATGGAACTGGTCTATGGCAAGGGATACATGTCGGCCGGTGGTGACGCTGAAGTCGCGCGAATAGTGACGGGCATCAAAATTCGTGACCAACAACTGCTGGACATCGGCTGCGGACTGGGCGGCGCTGCTATCTCGCTGGTCAAAGACCATCATGCGCGTCATGTGGATGCCCTGGATATCGATGACAATATCATCAGACGCGCAGGTGAACTGATTGAAGCAACAGACATGGACGATCGTATCACCCTGACACGGTTTGACGGCGGTGCACTGCCTTATCATTCTGACCAATTCGACGTGATCTATCTCACAGCGACCAGCTGTCATCTAGAGGATTTGTACGGCTTTTTTTCCGAGATCCACAGGGTATTGCGCTGCGGGGGCTGGGTGGTCGGCGGCGAATGGTTCAAGGCAGCAGACAATTCTGCTTACAGAGATTGGGACTCCCTGCTAAGGGAAAGAGGCCTTAACTTCTATTTTGTCTGCCGGTCGCATTTCGAAACAACCCTGTCGAAGAGTGGCTTTGGGTCAGTGTCTGTCGTCGACCGAACCCAGGCAACTACAGACCTTGCCCGAGGCTACCTGGACCGTGTGAAAACAGAACTCAAAGACACGCTACGGGCAAAACTTGGGAACAAGGACCTTGAGGCTTTTCTCAACTGGACCCGCGGGCGTTACGAATGCTTTGCCAATGGTGGTATGGCTTACGGACATTTTCGAGCGTTCAAAGTTGAAACCTGACCTGGGGTTCGGGTATACCGGTGCACTTCAGCACCAGCCACTAGAGAAACGTTCCCTTAAGCGTGGTGGCAAAAGCGGTTACGAATAGGCTGCATCCTGCCGGTCGTACCAACGCATCGCGAGCGGGACAAACCACGGATTTCCCGTGTACAGAGGGTGACTGCGAAACGTACGATCCGCAAATACAGTTGAAGCTTCTTGCAAACCCAGTACCTGTTTCGCTGCCTTGTCACCGAGGTAAGTGCCCATCGGCAGTCCGGCAAAACAGTACCCCAGCGCATAGTGCAGCCCATTGTGCATGCCCACATGCGGCCACAAATCAAATGTACCCGCACATTGTCCACTCCAGATACGCGAGAGTTTTACGTCACTCAATTCGGGGAAGATAACATCCAGACGGCTCTTCAGTTTTTCGGCTTTCGTGGATAATCGGTCAACCGGGCCACCGGTATAAGCGCCCATGAGCAGACGAGGTTGATCCGGCGCCTGGCGTATATACACCAGGTTGTTGTTGTAATCATGAAAAGTTCGGTTGTTGGGCAGAATCTGGGTAATCACATCTTCGGACAGAACATCGGTCGCGATCATATAACCGTGAAAAGGGATGACCCGGCGCCGCAACCAGGGTACGGCACTGTCGGTATACCCATTGGTGGCAACAATCACATCTCTAGCCATCAAAACACCCCGTGGCGTATCAACTTGAAAACCGGTCCCATCAGGACGAACAGCAGTCACCGGTGTATGACCGATTATCCGCACACTGGCCGACCGTGCAGTGTTCAGCAACCCCAGATGGTAGAGCCCGGGATGAATACTCCCGAGGTCTGGAATCAGCGCTCCCCCGACATAACGACCGGCCCCAATCTCTTCACTTTGCTCAGATTCAGAGATCATCTGAAACGGGTGACCGAGATGTTTGCGTCGCAACTCGAGTTCATCGGTCATCAATACCCGCTGCTCGGCATTCAGGGCGCCCATGAACCGGCCACAGCGCGTCAGGTAACAGTGTATGTTCTCCCGCGCTACCAGTTCGAACACAAAATAAAACGCGGCATCGAGTTCCCGGTACACCTGCACTGCGTAGCCAAGACCATAGGCTTGTAGCAGCGAACCAAAACTGTGCTTGAGCGTTCGCCCGACAAAGCCCGCATTGCGGGAACTCGCACCATGACCCAGTGCTTTTGCTTCCAACACCACGACGTCGCGTCCTGCCCGGGCGAGTGTCAGCGCGGCAGACAGGCCGGTAAACCCGGAACCCACCACGACGACATCGGCCCTGTCCGGAAAATTGTCCATCGTGGACTGCGCTGGCCGCGGTGCAGCATGCCACCACCATGGTTCCTCTATATAGTCGTCCGCTAAGAGATGATCATCCATCACAACTCAGTCTTCAGCGTCTACGCCAGAACGTAAACAAACACCGAAACCTACCACACTAATCGGTATCCACGTCGTAGTAGCTCGGAGGCCCCTTTGCACTATGACTCACATGAAAACGGGATAACGCCGCAACCTGTTTGACCAGTTCCGGAGGACCGAGATCACTTTGCGCCGGATCACGAACCCCATGCAGATAGTCCTTGGGATCCATATGGTCCACAACGCCCAGACTGCTCGAACCCAACGAATAACCGATCAGTTCCTGAATCTGATCGGGCAACTGCCGAGCCAGTTCCGGCGGCACAGCCATATACTGGTTCTCTTCCTGCCGCAACCAACCCAGGTTGTAATGCAAGGCTACACCGCTACGCGGACTCTCCGCGCGGTTCGCACCGCCGCCATGAATCGTATTTCCAGTGTAAATCAGTACTGAACCCGCAGGCATTTCAGTGGCCACGACCTCCTCAGGTTCTGGCACCCGGTCGTTGGACCAACGATGGGACCCCGGGACCAGGCGCGTGCCACCATTCTCCCGGGTGAAATCACTGAGCGCCCACATCGTCGCCACGGTCAACGGAGGACACGGACTCGCAATCGGGTAGACCCCAATATCACGATGCAACACCTGCCGGGTTTCACCCGGCTCAAGGTGCATCACGCCGGTATAGTGCACACGATAGCGGACACAATGAGGCAACAAGGCGTCGTCCGCGACCGCCAGTATCGTGGGGTGAACCAACAGAGTCTGAACCGCAGTCGACTTCGCAAGCAGCGCCCCAAACCGCTTGGTGAGCTTGCCATAAAACTCTTCGTGCCCGTCATGCGCTTGCGCAAAATAGGGTGCCAGATCGGCTTTTACGGCAGCAACCGTATCGGCATCGACCGCATCACGCACGACAGCATACCCATCCTCAGCAACCGCCGCAGCAACCGTTTCCGGCCGCGCATCTCCTGCAAAAGTGTTTTTCAGTTCCATCGCAGTCGTTCCTTTTAGAGGTGTCTTTTTAAACAGCTTACTAGTCCACCGATCCGACGGGGGGCAATTTTTTCCCACCGGCCAATATATCGAGTATCCAATGTGTCGCTGGCGAATACACATCGATAAACACAGCCGTTTCATCACCGATGATTTGACCGCCGTGGGGCACATTGCCGGCTGCATACCAGCCGTCGCCAGGGCCGATTTCCCGGGTCTCATCGCCCACCGTCAAAAGAATCCGTCCGGTCAGCAGCAGGCTGAACTGCTCATGCGGATGGGAATGCATGGGGTAGATCGATCCAGGCTCATAAACCGCGCGGATCAGATGCATATGTTCACCGCTGATGATCTGACATTCACTGCCATCCTCATCAAACTGGTAGCGATCGATATCCTCCCAGCTGAAAATTTGCCCGGCAAAGATTTCAGCACCATACGAGTTTGTTCGATTTATCTCGTTGTTCATTTCCAAAAGCCTTCGGCTAACCCGTGTCGCTGACCAGATCCGCTGCGGCAATACCGTAGACAGCGGCTGCTTCGTCGTTATCCGACGTATCACCCGAGATACCCACCGCGCCCAAGAGGGCTCCAGCCTCGTCGTGGATCAGCACCCCACCGGGTACGGGCACAAAATTACCCTCAGCCAGGCCGTTGATCGCCTGAATAAAGTAGGCCTGCTGTTCGGCGCGCGCCATCAGCGCCCGCGTGCCCATACCCATCGCAATGGCCGCATTGGCTTTCCCCTGGGCAATCCGGGCCCGCAACGTACTGACACCATCTTCAGACAACACCACAACCAGGGTGGCTCTTGGATCCAACACCACCACACTGACGGGTTTTAAAGCCAACTCCCTCGCTTTGGCCAGACTGGCCGTAGCAATGGTCTGGGCCTGTTCAAGCGATACGGACATCCTCAACCCCTCAATTTTGATTTAGTTCGGCACGATGATAACCGAATCTATCGTGCCCCAAGAACCGGGTGTTCCGCACTCTACGCGGCAGTTTGAATACTCATCCAGTGAGCCTCATAGGCACTACAATGCCTTGATGCCTCTTTCCCATTTTCATCCGGCCGTTGCACGCTGGTTCAACAGCCAGTTTGATCAGCCCACCGAAGTACAGGCACAGGCCTGGCCCGCCATCCAGAGTGGTTCACACACTTTGATGGCCGCGCCCACTGGATCCGGCAAGACCCTGGCTGCCTTTCTCGCTGTCATTGACGAACTGGTGCGCGAGGGTGAACTGTTCGGCCTGCCCGATGAAACCCGCATTTTGTATGTGTCTCCACTCAAAGCCCTGTCTAACGATATCAATCGAAATCTTGAAGCGCCACTGCTAGGTATCACACAGGAATTGCCCTTACCCAGTCCACTGTCGATCCGATCGGCCGTACGCACTGGCGATACACCTCAGGCTGAACGCGCCAAGATGCGCCGGCAACCACCGCACATTTTGGTCACGACCCCGGAATCGCTCTTTATTTTTCTGACCTCCGAGTCCGGTCGTCGGATACTGCAGACAGTACGCACTGTCATTATTGACGAACTGCACGCGGTGGCTGGTAACAAGCGCGGAGCGCACCTGTCTCTATCACTGGAACGCCTGGACGCCCTGTGTGTCAAACCTCCTGTTCGTATCGGGGTCTCCGCGACCCAGAAGCCGATCGACCACATGGCGGCTTTCCTGGTCGGCAACCGTCCCGGCAATGATGAGTGTCGGATCATCGACACCGGTTTCGTGCGTGACCGGGACCTTGCCATTGAACTGCCGCCATCACCCCTTCAGCCTGTCATGCCTGCCGAAGTCTGGGGCGAGATCTACGACCGCCTGGCTGATCTCATTGCCGAACACCACTCCACCTTGATTTTTGTCAACACCCGCCGCCTGGCGGAACGGGTCTCCCGGCACCTGGCGGAACGCATGCAGGAACGCGGACTCCCTGCCAGTGGCGTCACGGCACACCATGGCAGTCTTGCCCGAGACCACCGTCTTGATGCCGAGCGGCGTCTTAAGAATGGTGAACTGAATGCACTGGTAGCCACAGCTTCACTCGAACTCGGCATCGATATCGGCGCTATTGACCTGACCTGTCTGCTCGGCTCGCCCCGGGGCATTGCCACCTTCCTTCAGCGCGTAGGTCGCTCTGGCCATGGCGTTAAGGCCCTCCCCAAAGGTCGCCTGTTTCCACTATCGCGCGATGATCTAATGGAATGTACCGCCCTGCTGGATGCTGTGCAACGCCAGGAACTCGATGCTATTCAACCGGTTAGACCCGCCTGGGATGTTCTCGCCCAGCAGATTGTCGCCGAGGTCGCAGCCGAGGAATGGCATGTCGATGAGTTGTATACCGTACTGTGCCGTGCCTGGCCCTACCGGGAAACAACCCGCGAGCGGTTTAACGAAATTATCCAGATGCTGGCCGACGGGTATACCACCCGACGGGGTCGGCGTGGGGCTCACCTGCATCTGGACGCGGTTAACGGCCGCGTGCGCGGCAGGCGCGGTGCGCGTCTCACTGCCATAACGAACGGCGGCGCAATACCCGACCAGTTCGATTATGACGTTGTACTGCTGCCCGAGGAGTTCCCCGTTGGGTCGCTGAATGAGGATTTTGCATTCGAGAGCCTCCCCGGTGATATCTTCCAACTGGGCAACACGGCATACCGCATCATCCGAATCGAACTGGGTAAGGTCTATGTCGAAGATGCGAAAGGACAGTCCCCCAGCATTCCATTCTGGTTCGGCGAAGCCCCGGGCCGCAGTGATGAATTGTCGCTTGCGGTGTCGAGACTTCGGGCACAGCTGGATCACCAGCTCAGCGCAACGAAAGACGGCATAGACCGAACTAGAGATTGGCTGCAGCGCACGATCGGCCTGACTGCGAGCGCTGCAGAACAGCTCGCGGAATATGCTGCCCTGGCCAAAGCCGCACTGGGCTCCCTGCCGACTCAGCGGCACATCGTTCTTGAACGATTCTTTGATGAGATCGGTGATACGCATCTTGTCATTCATTCGCCGTTTGGTTCTCGGCTGAATCGTGCCTGGGGTCTTGCGATCCGGAAAAAATTCTGCCAACGATTCAACTTTGAACTGCAGGCCGCAGCATTGGAAGACAGCATCATCCTTTCACTGGGTCCGACCCACAGTTTTCCGCTGATTGAAGTGGTTGACTATCTGCGGCCACACAGCGTACGAGAGGTGCTGATTCAGGCTTTGCTCAATGCGCCCATGTTCCCAGCCCGCTGGCGCTGGGTCGCGACCACAGCACTTGCAGTCCGTCGGAATCGAAACGGCAAGAAAGTGCCTCCACAGTTCCAGCGCAGCGATGCTGAGGATTTACTGGCTGTGGTCTTTCCAGACCAACTCGCCTGTGCCGAAAACATCACCGGCCAACGCGAGATTCCTGATCATCCGCTGGTGGCCCAAGTGCTGTCCGACTGCCTGACCGAACTGATGGATGTCGACGGCCTGGAACGACTCATAGGTCAGCTCACTGATAAAGACGATTCCACTGACCCGATAGAAATAACCGTCCGTGAACTCGCCAGCCCATCACCACTGGCGGAAGAAGTGATCACTGCCCGGCCTTATGCCTTCCTCGATGATGCACCGGCCGAGGAACGCCGGACACAGGCGATACGCAACCGCCACCTGTTTAATATTGAAGACGCTGCCCAGCTCGCCGAGCTCGATCCAGTTGCAATTGAGGCTGTACGTACTGAGGCCTGGCCCGATCCAAGAAACGCCGATGAACTCCACGATGCACTGGTGCTATCCGGGTTTCTTGAAACGGGCGAGATCCGTGAGTCACTGCCTGACTGGTCCAAGTTTTTCCTGCAACTGGTACTCGACAAACGGGCAACCGCAGTGTTGCTCGAGTCGGGAACCGTACTCTGGGTCAGTGCAGAACGCCTGTCACAGCTGACCCGGTGTTTGACCGGAGGCTACTCGCTGCAACCTGTAATCACGCCTGTGGGCACCGGGACTGAACAGCAGGAAGATCCGGAGACTGCTGCGGCACAGGGACTGGTTGAAATTATCAGAAGCCGGCTCGAAACGTTGGGGCCCGTTACCGCCACAGCACTGGCCAAACCCCTGGATATAGATAAAGGACTTGTCAGTCGAGCGCTGCTGACGCTTGAGATCGAAGGATTCGCCATGCGAGGACTGTTTCGCGTCAACTCCATCAGTGCCTGTGAAACCCGCTTTGGCGACAGCGAAGAATGGTGTGAACGTCGTCTGCTGGCACGCATCGGCCGCTACACCATCAGAACCCTACGCAAGGAGATCGAGCCGGTATCCCCTGCCGCGTTCATGCGCTTTGTACTGCATTGGCAGAGTCTTTCCGGTGAACGACAACGCGGGCCTGAGGCACTGCGCGACGCACTCTATCGATTACAAGGTTTTGCGGCCCCGGCCGTGGCCTGGGAATCATCCCTGTTGCCACACCGAATTTCGGCATACAGTCAGAACCAGCTTGATCAGTTGCTCACCGCCGGTGAGTTTATGTGGTTGCGCCCCTTTACACCGGTCAAAAGTACACGCCGTGTTGGACCGGTGCGTAATACGCCGATCATGTTTTTCGAGCGCAGTCAGATCCAGAACTGGTTGCCCTGGATCACACACCCTGACCTGACGGCCGGCAAGCTGACGGATTGGGCCTCGCTGTCGAGTCAGGCCAACTGCCTGCGGGATGTGCTGTTGTCAAACGGTGCATCATTTTTTGTCGATTTGATGTCGATGACCGGCCTGTTAAGAAGTCAGCTTGAAGAGGCCCTGGCGGAACTTGTCGCCTGGGGCATCGTCACGTCGGACAGCTTTGCCGGTCTGCGCGTACTGATTACACCCTCGTCTAAACGGCCCGGAGCCGGGCGCGGCCGTCGAAACCGCAGCAGAACGGTCGAAACGGCCGGCCGCTGGTCTCTGGTTGAACTGACACTCTCCCATCAGACCGCACTCCCCGACGGATCCCAGGATAGCGACCCAATAGCACCTGTTCAGAATGTCGCCATCGAACCCGAACAGATCGCCGTGGCTTTGCTCGACCGTTACGGGGTCGTGTTCCGGGCACTGCTGATTCGTGAACACCGATCACTGCCGCACTGGCGGGAATTGACCCGTGTCTTCCGCCGGCTCGAAGCCAGAGGTGAGGTTCGCGGCGGTCGTTTCGTCAACGGATTCAGCGGCGAACAGTTTGCGTGGCCGGAAGCAGTAGAACGCTTGCGCGAGTTCCGGGATCCGAACAATCAAACTGGCACGGCACGGCCCGTGATCGTGTCTGCTGCAGACCCATTGAATCTTCATGGCATCACCACACCGGGAAACAGGATTGCCGCGGTGTCTGGTAATCGTCTGCTCTACAAAGAAGGTGTCAGTATCGCTCAGCTGGTTGCGGGTGAATTCCACTGGCAGTTGACACCCGATCCCCCGGCTGAATGGTCCGCCCGACAGTTGTTGATTCGAAACGACCCAACCACAGCGGTTGTCACCAACCTGCCTCGAACCGTTTCGAGTTAGGCGCGAACGTCGGCGTCTTCTTGCCTGAACGGAAAGTCGGTCTCTGCTGACCAGCCTTTCCCATTGTGCTGCAGTAAGGTAATACCGTCGGCTGTGAACTGGTCGGCAAAGGATTTGTGTTCAACCTCATCCCACAGCGACTTGAAGTGACACCGAATCAGATCGCGAAATGCGATGGTGACGTGCGGATGAAAAGTACGCAACGGCTGTTCGTCAGGGCCAACGATCTGATTTTGGATCAGTGTTCTGATCAGGTCATGTCGAACTGTGGACAGCATCTGGTTTTCAACAACACTGACAAATACCGCCCGGGGTAAAAAACAGCCAAAACCATTCAGTCCCACGGGGAAAGGCAGGTACACCGACGCAAACTCAGCCAGCACCTGCTTGAGATTCGCGACCTGATCCAGCGGCTGTCGAAACGGTGGCTGCAACGTGATGTGCGGCGGTGATCGGAGGGCTGCACGGCTATGGTAGGCCGTATGTGCCCTATGCTGCAGAGTCCTTACCGCATCCGCTACCGGCGATGGCAGTACCACAGCAATGTAGTAGAGCGCCTTCAAACCCGATACGACCAAGAATACCCTTTAGGCGGCAAGGTCAACACCAACTGCAGGGGATGACTCTTGACAACTGATAACCGTCCGTTAATTTTAGCCGGCAGCGTCACCTGCCGATCGCGTGACCCACTTCTGAAACACCGGTGTCCTGGGTGGCTCTAACGTGGTGTCCGCCTTGCAACGCGCTTTGAGTTCCTCAACGGTTCCGCCAAAATTGAATAAATCTACCTTGCCCCGTTCTGACGCCATCTGGCGGCGGAGATTCGCCGTCGCAGACTCATCCACAGACAGGTCGGACTGCAGCACCACGCCATAGCGTCGGCTACCTTCCACGCTCACCAGACCCCGTTGCACATCGAGGGAGACTTTTCCAGCGTCACGTTCAAGCGGATCACCCCATCCACCACCACCCCAAGTATTGAAATAAAGCGTATCACCTACCGATACCTTTATCCGATCACATTTGGATTTCATCCATTCGTTTTTGCCATCCGCCCGAACCATGAGCTTGTTGCTGCGCTGGCCCGGCAGACCGCCTTTCACACCCCAGGGATGGGTCAACCAGCGATCATCATGGATCGAGATTTCACCGGGTTCCAGGAACTGGTAACCCATCGATAAGCCATTGCCCCCGCGATGCAGTCCGGGACCGCCACTGTCGGGTATGGTTTCATAAGTGACGATCCGAAGCGGAAAGTACGCTTCCAGAAACTCATTGGGGACGTTGGTAAAGGCCGGCCAAAGCGAATGGCCATCGGGGCCGTCACCTGCCGGGCGGCCCGGTATGCCGCCGAAACCGATCTGATAAAGCTGGTACCACTCCCCATTACTGTCGTAGCCGGAATACATGAAATGTGGGCTATCCGAGAAACCAGCCGCACAGAGCGCATCCGGCGATCCCTGGCCCAGCAGGCCACTCATGATGTCAAAGATACGGCCCAGCATATGGGTGCGCGAACTCAGTGCCGCTGGACGAATGGGTTTAAGAATAGATCCGCGCGGTATTCGTACATCAACCAGATCATAAAACCCATCGTTGAACAGAATTTGTGGATCGAACAGATTGATAAAAAATGCACCCAGAAACATCTTGAACATTTCTTCATTGAGCAGAAAATTGACCGAGCTGATGGATTGCGGGTCGGTACCTTCGAAGTCGAAGATGACTTTTTCACCTTCCCGCCACATCGTACAGCTGACTTTATAAGGCCCCATCCCCATGCCGTCGTCATCGATGTAGTCCTCGAAATGCTGCTTTTTCTCGGGGATGACCATATTCAGGATCGCACCCATGGCTCGCTTGTTCCGGTCGAGCATTTCCACCATGGCAACCACCAACTCGTCGACCCCGAAGCGGTTCGCCATCTCGAGCACCCGGCGTTCAGCCAGTCTCAGTGCGGCTACAAGGGCATTGAAATCAGAACGGTTCCAATCAGGCAAGCGGCAGTTTCTAAGAATAAGTTCGAGTATCTCGGTATTCAACTCGCCATTTCGAATGATCTTGACCGGGGGTACCTGTATACCTTCCTCAAACACCTGTGCCGCATCTGTCGGCAGACTGCCCGGCACCTTGCCCCCGATATCGGTCATGTGGCCGAACATCGCTGCCCAAGCCACCAGGCGTCCGTCGATATAAATTGGCATCATCATCAACCAGTCATTGAGGTGACTGACCGCCCCATTACAGGAGTAGGGATCGTTGGTCAGGAAAACATCTCCCTCTTCGATAGTGCCGTCATAACCCTGCTGGAACCCCCAGAAAAACGAGCCAAACTGACCAACCACCATCTTGCCCTCATGATTGGCAATCATGGGGAACGCATCATGCTGTTCTCTAATACCGGGTGACATCGCGGTACGAAACAGCACAGCATCCATCTCACTGCGTGCGTTTCTGAGGGCGTTCTCGATAATATCGAGCGTGACCGGATCAACTGTTATGCTTTGAAACGGGGTCGTATTACTCTGTATGACTTGTGCAGGCATTAGTTGTTCTCTCAGGGCCCGAACATTAATCCGGCCGGATCAGCAGATTACCCACCGGGTCGACTTCGCCGGTACATCCCGGAAGTACCAATGTGGTTGAATCCATTTCGGTAACAATCGCAGGACCACGCACACGATCACCCGCTTTCAGAAGCGCCCGGTCGAAAATTGTTGCATCGTGGTGCTGGCCTTCGTAGTACACCTTAGACTGCGCGTACTTGGCCACGGACGGATCACCGTTACCGCTCACTAGCATCTGTGCTTCCGCTGCACTTTCACTACCTTGGACCAGGGCACGCAGAGTGTAGAGTTCGCGCTCAGCGTCGAGCGCAAATGTAAACAGCTGTTCGTGCATCGAATCGAACCGTTTCCCCAGTTCGTCAAGACCGCCGGACTCAAAATCCTCTGGCGAGATCTCGACTGTGAGCCGCATCCCCTGTCCCGAATAGCGGAGGTCAATCTGGTACACCGTTGACTGATCTGACCTGGCCACGCCCTCGGCGTCCAGGGTTGCCGCAGCAGAACCCGCGAGTTCCTGAAGAATACCCAGTGTTTCGGCGTCACTCGTCTCTGAAAACCGTCGAACAAAGGTGCGCGATGCCTCATCACGGACGCGGGTTGTCGCATCACCGTAAGCGCAGAGCACACCGGGTCCTGGTGGGATGATCACTGGCCACGAATTCATCAGTTTTCCCAGTGCGTTGGCATGCAGTGGCCCAGCCCCGCCAAAGGCGACCAGCGCAAAATCCCGCGGATCAAAGCCCTGCTCGACAGATACGAGCCGCAAGGCACCAAACATGTTTTCGTTGACAATGTTAACGATACCTTCGGCAGAATCATGCAGCGACAAACCCATTGCCTTGCCAATGGTCTCAACGGCAGCCTCGGCCTTGCCAGCGTCCATATCCATTTCACCGCCGAGTTTCGCACTCTCAGGCAGATAGCCCAACACCACGTTGGCATCCGTAACAGTGGGTTCGGTACCCCCTTGACCATACGCTGCAGGACCGGGTTCCGCACCCGCACTCTGAGGACCAACACGCAGCGCTTTGGTGAGTTCCGGCACATAGGCAATCGATCCGCCCCCGGCGCCGACGCTGCGCACATCGATCGATGACGACCGCACCGTCACATCAGCCACCCGGGTTTCACGCCGGGCACTGGCAACACCGTTCTGGATCAGTGCAACATCCGTAGAAGTTCCCCCCATATCAAAACTTAAAAGGTCGGTGTATCCGGCCTGCCGGGCAATCCAGATCGCGCCCGAGACGCCGCCAGCCGGCCCGCTCATCAGAAGGTTCACTGGTGTTTCTTTCGCGGCTTGGGCGGATGCCAGACCACCGTCTGATCGAAGAATATGCAACTGCATGCCGCTCATCCTTCGATTGAGTTCTGCTTCGAGGTTCTCGATGTAGGTCGACACCACCGGTCTGATATAGGAGTTGACAACCGTGGTCTCGGTACGTTCGTATTCATACATCTCGGGCACAACTTCAGATGAAATAGAAATCGGAATGCCTGGAAATATGCCATCTGCGATCTGACGCACACGTTCTTCGTGCGCACCATTGGCATAAGAATTCATGAGCGAGATTGTCAGTGCTTCTATCCCTTGCTGTGAAAGAGCCGTTAACGACTGCTTGAGCGCTTCTTCGTCCAATGGCTGGACGATCTCGCCTTTGGCCCCGATTCGCTCGTTGGCCTCTATGGTCAGCTCGAGGGGCGCCAGTGGCTCGCTCTTGTTAAAGATCACCCAACCGCCCAAACCGCCCGGTACATATGAACGAGCAATCTGGAGGACTTGCTTGTAACCCTTGGTGGTGACCAGGCCGACACGCGCACCGCTGGCGGTCAGCACCGTATTCGTGGCCACCGTTGTACCGTGCATCACGTGACTGATGTCCGCTAAAGACACGCCGGCCTGATCACAGACCCGTTCTATACCGTTCAGCACACCGATTGAGGAATCCTTTGGCGTGGACGGTACTTTCGCGGTAAAACTGCGCCCACTGGCTTCTTCAATCAACAGGATATCCGTGAACGTACCACCGACATCTGCACCCAATCGATAACCCGACTGACCCGTGGCACGTGGACGCGAGACCTGTGAGCGCTCCGCTGCGACCGGTCTTTTCGATTCACGCGTACTCGGCTCGCCGCGGGCCGTAGTCGAATCCTGATGGCGGGCTTCCTCCGCCCGAGACGGGACAGCGGGAATGGTCTCCCGGGCTTGGGTCGTGTCTGCCTTCTTCGGAGACTCAAAGGACCTTGACTCTCTCTCAGTTGACTTCTTCGCTGGCTCACGTGAGCGTAAATCCTGTCTGCTCCGTGCCAGCTCAGCAAAATCATCTTTTGCTTTTCGCAACTGCGCATCAAACCACTCAGTGGACTTTCGGGAATCTTTACTCATGATCGGGTGGTGGTTAATGAATTGCTGTTCTTGTTGGCCACACAGTCACGCCTGGGAGGCGCTCCACGCTCTGATTCGATCGATTGCGTCGTCTGCTGTGGTCAGATCACAATAACGCCGTTCCACATCTCTCAGATTATCCCGGTGAGGACCTTCCGCCTGATCGCCAACACAATCTTCCGGTACCAGGGTTCTGAATCCCCACTGAAAACAGTCGACGATCGATGCCCGTACGCAACCGGACGTTGTGCATCCCACCACATACACCGTATCGACCGATTCTTTATTAAAAAACGCTGCGGCCGGTGTCTGAAAAAACATCGAAGCACCTGATTTCCGCATCGCCACGTCGTAATCAGGGACATAGGTTCGAGGATCAAGCTCTGTCGCTGCCCGCCCTTCGATCAGATCTTCCATCACTGCGGATATCTTCCAGTACGGCATATCTCGTTTCGAATTATAGCCCGTGTAACAGGTTGCAACGGGCACACCATTCTCGCGGGCAACAGCAAGTAATCGCGCTGAATTCTCCACAGCCCGCTGGACCAGTGGCGACCCACCGAGCGTATACGACGGGTCAGTAAATCCAAGCTGGAAATCAACCACAGCAATACCGGGTTTGCTACCGAAACCGATGGTCTCGCTGCCATAGGAGCGTTCGCTGTAGACATCCCGCTGATCAGTCATTCTACTTTACTTTTTCCTCAGATCGATTCAGATCAACACCAGCACATCGTTCAGGCTTGAACAGAAGAAGCCACCTGACGAGCGATCACGTCGTCCGGGAATAAACCGGCCTTCATGACCTGTCCCGGCAGTGGATCATCGAAGTAGCCTTCTACCCAAGTCGCCACATTGATCAGCTGCGGCAGATCAATACCCGTTTCATAACCCATGTTGCGTAGGATATAAACCAGATCTTCGGTCGAAATATTACCGGTCGCCCGGGGTGCGAACGGGCATCCACCGATACCGCCAACAGAAGCATCAAGAATACGCACGCCCGACTCCACTGCGGCGACCGCGTTTGCTATTCCTGTGTTGCGGGTGTTATGGAAATGACAGCCGACAGCGACGGAGTCGCCCAGCGCCGACTGCAGCGCCTCCACACGCTGTCGAACCTGACTGGGCACCGCACAACCGATCGTATCGGCCAGCAGAATCTCGTCTACACCCAGGGCCTGCAGGCGAATGCCGATATCAACCACCGCTGAAGTCGTGACCTCGCCTTCAAACGGACAGCCAAAGGATGCGCCAATTACTGCCGAAAACACTTTGCTGGATGCATTGACCCGGCCAGCGATCGACTCCAGGCCGGTCATCGTCTCAGCGATGCTTGCCCCCTGGTTTTTTTGGTTGAAAGTCTCACTGGCGACCACCACGTAGCGCACCTCGTCGACACCCGCATCGAGTGCCCGTTCTACACCTTTCATATTAAGTGCAAGCCCTGCAATCCGCACGTTCACCTTGCGCTCTATCTGCGCCATGACTTTTTCCGCATCCGCCATTTGCGGCACCCGCTTTGGATTGACAAAACTGACCGCCTCGATCCGCTGGATACCGGTATTCGCGAGACGATTGATAAGGTTAACTCGCTCAGCCACGCTCCAAATACGTTTTTCGCTCTGTAGCCCGTCACGCGCAGCGACATCACACACAGAAATACGGTTCTTACCGCTAGATGATGCCGTCATTTTTCAGCTCCTGTAATTCAGCCTGGGTCATACCCAGCAGGCCGCAGTAGATCGCTTCATTGTGGGCGCCGACTTCAGATGAACCCAGCCACGCGGTCTCGCTCTTGGTTTCGCTCAGCACCGGAACAAAACCTGGCACCGCAATATCGCCAAGCTCATCATCCTGGTAACGCTGGATCATATCGCGGGCCTGATAGTGCGGGTCATTGGCGATGTCTTCTATCGTATAAATCGGACCGGATACCACGCCATACTGATCCAGTCGTGTATCCAGTTCGGTCGCTGTCAGTTCACGTGTCCAGTCGGCAATCCGGGCATCGAGTTCATCACAGTTCTCTCCGCGCGCCTGATGCGTATTGTATCGAGGGTCATCCGCCAGCTCCGGCTGCTCCATCGCATCACACAATCGTTTGAACATCGTATCCAGATTTGCCGCGATAACCACCCATTTTTCATCTTTGGTCGGAAATATATTCGACGGTGAGACATTGGCAAGGCCGGTGCCACTGGGCTGCCGGATAAAACCGACCTTGTCGTACTCCAGCAGTGCACTTTCCATCATTGCAAAGCACGACTCGGTGATGGAGGCATCAACAACCTGACCCTTGCCCTGGCCAATGGTATCGCGCCAGTACAATGCCATTAGCACTCCCTGGGTCGCGAACAAGCCAGCCAGAGAATCACCCAGGGATATACCGGTTCGTGGGGGGGGTTGATTCGGAAACCCATTGATATATCGAAGTCCACCCATCGCTTCACCGACACTGGCGAAGCCCGGTCGGTTCGAATAGGGACCTGTCTGCCCGAAACCGGATACACGCGCAATTACGAGCCCGGGGTTGATGGCATGCAGCGCCTCAGGCGCGAATCCCCACTTTTCCAGCGTTCCCGGCTTGAAATTCTCGACCAGCACATCTGCTGTTTCTATCAGCCGGCGCACCAGATCCTGACCCCGTTTTTCCCGAAGATTAGCCGAGACGGTTTTCTTGTTCCGCGCAAGAATTGGCCACCAGAGACTTCGACCCTTGTAACGATGATGGCCCCAGTGCCGCATGGCATCACCCCGACCCGGGCTCTCGACTTTGATCACCTCGGCACCAAAATCGGCCATACGAGATCCGACGAAAGGCCCGGCCACAAGCTGTCCCATTTCGATCACCCGGACGCCGGATAGTGGCCCCTTCAACCGGTCATCAGCAGACGTGTGTTCAGCCATCAGCGCATCCTTACAGCGTGTCGTGGATCGTGTGATTGTATAGAAAGCAGCGGTTCTATTCCCATTGCATTGTTTCCGACCGTTACTACCATCCTGCTCAATGCTTTTCGAGAAAAGAAAACAGAATATTGCAAAACTCAATCTTCTGGGCTTTGCCCGCAACCACATGTGCCGTGTTTTCCATCGTCACACCTTCAGCGCCAGAAATACCCTGTTCAATCGGCAACGTGGTTCGTGGGCTGGTGACCATGTCCTTCGCTGCATGGATCACCAGCGTCGGTGTAGTGATATCTTTAAGTCTATTGGTCGTATCGTGTGTAAGGCAGGCATCAACCAACCGTTCGTGGGTCACATAGTTGTCTCTCAGTTCGCCCCACTCGCCGTCCGGACCAAGCAACCGATGCTTGTTCTGGTTGTAGAACTCCGGCAGAAAGGAGTAGATACAGACGAACTGCTGAAAAGCATAGAAACCGACTTCCCGATGCACTGTTCTGAACAGTTTCAGCTGATCACGAAGGTAGTCATCAACCGACGACCATGCCCCCATATTCACCATGCTTCTCACCAGTTCAGGTCGACTCAGTGCAACCTCCTGTGCCACACCACAACCCATACCGACCAGGCCGATGAGATGTACCTGTTGCCAACCCAGTTGATCAAGCAGACCGATAAGATCAGCCGCGTAAAGTTTCATCGAGGCGGGAATATGCAGATCATCTCTGGATTGAGCGATACCGCGATAATCAAAAACCAGTACTTGATATCTGTCGGTCAGTCCCCGGGCCAGGCCGCGACCATCTTTGTGACAATAAGTCCCCCAGCCTCCCATACAGACTGCGGGTTCACCTTCACCGTGTATCTCGTAGTACACCTGAATGTTATTGACTGTGGCAATAGGCAACTTAATTCTACTTTTGTTTTCTGTATCGCCTCTGTAGAGTTGGCATCGCCAGCCATCGCGTCCGTAGCGCGCATCGGGCCCTGAATGCCAAATCCAACCGACAGCTCGGCATCTTAAAAGGTAAGGGTCACCCAATTCAACCAAAGAGGTACGGCAACGCACTTGGCACGGGGCCACCTGTGTTATGGTGACTGACTCTGGCTGAATACTACAAACGTCGAGGTCTAGCGGCGTGGATACCTCTGTCTTTTCTCGGACCATCCAGGAACAACGAAAAGCCCTGGTTGAGGATCGCCTGTCGTCTGTCGAATTGGTGGCGCTCTATCTGGCCCGTATAGATCGATTTAACACCAAGTTAAATGCTTTTGCGGCAGTTTTTGCCGAAGAAGCGCTGCGAGCAGCGGCAGAAGCGGACGAAGCCAGGGCACTTGGTAAATCGACTGGCGTATTGGAGGGGATACCCTTTGGTCTTAAAGACATCATTGAATACCAAGACCACCCTGCGAGCTGGGGCAGCCGTGCGCTGGAGGGTCGGCGGTCACCCATGTCCGCCACAGTGGTGCAAAAGCTGCAGGACGCCGGTGCCATTATCATTGGCAAAACCCAGTCAGTTGAGTTTGCCTTGGGCGGCTGGGGCACCAATCAATATTTGGGTGCCCCCTGGAATCCATGGGATCTCGAAACCCATCGCGTGCCCGGTGGGTCCAGCAGTGGATCTGGGGTTGCCGTCGCGGCCGGATTGATCTCGGCTGCCCTGGGAACAGACACGGGCGGATCGGTACGACTGCCGTCCGCTTTCTGCGGTCTGGTTGGACTGAAACCCACTTTCGGACGAATCTCCAACCATGGTGTCATGCCGCTGTCACACACACTGGACACGGTCGGTCCGCTGGCACGCAGCGTGGCCGATGCGGCCCTGATTTATGACGTTCTCCAAGGTCCGGATCCCAACCACACCGATACCCTTTATCAACCGCCCGATAATTCGCCTCTTGAACTGAAAGAGGACCTTGCTGGTTTTTGTCTTGCCGCTTTGCCTGACGAGGAAAGGCGAGTCTGTTCCGATGATGTGAATCACGCTTACGATCGCACGTTGAAACACGCCGAAGATCTAGGTGCAACAATTATCATCCAGGGGCTACCCCACTCGTTTGAAACCTACCGCAATCTCTCTAATGTTGTGATCAGTGCGGAAGGCTATGCCCATGCCGCTGAACTGGTTGACCAGACTGACCTGCCGATTGGCGATGCAACACTTCAAAGGATCCTACCGGGAAAAACCTGTTCAGCCAGGGATTACCTGAATGCCATGATGCAGTTCCAGCACTGGCGGGCAGAATTCAAAGCGCAGATGGCAGGGATCGATGCCCTGCTGACACCAACCACCACCGGGCCTGCTATACCCGTCGTCGACGTCGATGAACAACTGCTGCCCGCTCACTACACACGGGCTACAAACGTTTTGGGACTGTGCGCTCTGGCCATTCCCAATGGCCTGTCGAAAGAAGGACTCCCTCTATCGCTGTGCGTACATGGTCATCCATATACGGAATCCACAATACTCAGAATCGGCTGGTCACTGGAACAACAGTTCAAGGCACTGGTACCGTCACCCCCTGGTCTGGGCTGAATCTATTTGACGAATCAACGACCGGACCGAGCCGGAAACAGCGCTAGAGCAACGCCAGCATATTAGCGGCACTGCTGCTGCCCACAATCGGGCCGGCCTCAACATTGAAATGCCTGATGACCCCATCATCCAGGATCATGGCATAACGCTTGGAACGCTTACCCAGACCAAAATCAGCGAGATCCAAGGCCAGACCCATTGCCCGAGTAAAGCTGCCGTCACCATCAGCCACCATACGGATGCGCCCCTTCACCTCATGCGCCTGTCCCCAAGCATCCATCACAAAGGGATCGTTGACTGCAATACAGACAACACTGTCTGCGCCCCGACTACGTAAGTCGGCGTAGTTGTTTAGGAACCCGGGCAGATGTTCAGCTGAACAGGTCGGTGTGTATGCCCCGGGCACGCCGAACAACACCACCTGCTGACTGGAGAAAAGTGTTTCGCTGCGTATGATTTCTGGCGCCTGTTCAACCAGCTCAAATACATTGGCATCGGGTACCTGATCACCGATCAAACGTCTTGAATCGAGATAGCTCAGCAGGTCTTCCAATTCAGTCTTCAGAGGCCGGCCAAGTGACCACTTCACCACCCTACCAGCTGGATTGATCAGACAGAACTCGGGTTTTCCTGTCCCAACCAGCTTAGGCTTAAGTTCAGCGATAAGTTGACCGTCTGGATCACTCAGCACGTCAAAGAACAATTCAAAACGATCTGCAAACTGTCGATTCGCAGCCGTGTTTTGCCGGGTTACGGTGATGATCTTAGTATTACGAGCTGTAAATTCGGTGTAGTCCTCGCCCAACCAGTTCCAGACCTCTGAATCACCTGGCGCAGGAAATCCATCCAACCATAGCACCAACACGTGATGCCCTGCGTTATCTGCAAGTGCCGTCGGTATTCCGTACTGATTTGTAGGCATATGTTTCGAGGCCGCTCGCATCGATGGAAACCAAACCTTCCGATGTCCTGGGAATTGATGCTCAGAGATACTCGATACACTGCCTCAAGGCATCGTCTACAGCAGACTCGTAGGCGGCGGACTCCGCCTCTCGCTCGTTTCGATATTCACCGTTCTCAGTCGTGGGAATCATCGCTGAACCGAACTGCGCTTTATGGATTTTATGGCTGAGCAGTTCGAGACGGCACAACACAATCACTTCGTTGTCCTGTCGACGACGATCTCGAATCTCATAACGCCAGGCATCGGGAAAATGCTGATTAAGCCACACGGCGGATTGCCCTTCGCCAATACTCTGTCTATCCAGACCTTCTGACCAGGTTGATTCTTCCTCAATCTCGGCCACCTGGTTGACCGACCGGGGCGGTGTTGCACCTGACTGGCCGTATAACTCATTCAGTTGCTGTCGGTTACCTTCGATCAGCGCATCGAATGAGTCGAGTAAATCGCGAGTTGAACCGGGGCTCACTGTTTTTCCTTTTCTAACTGGCTAACTTCAACTGCTGATAGACGTTGGCGGTGCAGCCTGCCACCAGCCGCGAAAATCATTATCCGCTTCTGCCGCGTCACCACCTTCTTCTACGAGTGAGCAAAGATACGACAACACGTCCTGTTCGGATTCAACATCGCAGTATTTGGCATCCATATCAAACAGGTTCGCGTGGTGGGGCCCATCGGCCCGATCACCAACGCCCTCACGCACGACAATAGTCTGAAATCCATATTGCAGAGAATCGACGGCTGATGCCCGAACACAGCCGCTGGTCGTACAGCCGGTAATGATCACGGTGTCCACACCCATTCCACGAAAATACACATCCAGCTCAGTCCCGAAAAACGAGCTGGCAAATTTCTTGACGATCACATGTTCACCTTCTTGCGGTGCAATTCGATCATCGATCTCAACCAGGTCTGACCCTTCCACCAGTATCGACAACGAGGGTACTTTTTTTATAAACACACCGGCATCACGGTAGTCCGGCTGATAGGCAACCGTCGTGTAGACGACAGGCAACCGGCCTCGGCGGAATTCAGTCAGTAGCCTGGCCGTCGTCGCCAACTGCTGGTCAAAGTTCCCACCCAGAGGGGACTTGGGGTCGGTGAATCCATTGCTGAAATCGATAATGAGCAGTGCCGGCTTGCTGCCATAACCAGACCGACCTGCAAGCCCTTTGCTCAAGTAGTCCTCACGAGTGCTGTCCTGCCAGTCGTTCATTACTGCTATCCAAGTTCCTCAGAAAATACGATCAGGCTTACCTTGAAGCCCTGGGTGGTGTCCATCGGTGACGCCAACCGAGTCTGAATGCCCTTACGACCCGATGCAATAGATAAAAGAGCACTGCCAAAACAACCAACAGGAAGATCGATAACAGGCGGCGGCCAAACTCCGCATCAATGACAGAACCGTCATTCATGAGGTGAACGCCCAGCATCTCCACCGCCTGAATAGTTGCACCTGCACACAGGATGACAGCCACCAGTACAGCGATCTGTAAAGTGTCAAAGACCAGATCCTGTGCATTCGATTCTGTTACACCTTGGAATATGCTCTTTCTGAAAGACTGCCAGTGAGACACCGCAAAACTGACTACCGCCACAAGAGAGGCAAACCAGAACAAAATATTCGAAAAGTGTATGCGGGGAATGTTGTCGAGCAGATACTGCTCGAATGGTCTATAAAAAAGCAGGAACATGATCAATATGACAATTACAACCAACCCGATCCACGAACGCGGCTCCTGCCACCGGCTTTTAGCTTCTTCCATCAGTGTACTGACCCCCTCGTTGTGAAATACCGGGATTGATGTCTGTCCAGGCCCAGCCTAGCTCATATGCCAGTCACCAATGATAATTCAAGGACAGAACAAAGCCAAATTCTTGCCCAAGCCTGGACCTGCGCTGAGTAAGCGCCCTGATCCAAGACCGATCAGAAAGATATCCCAGGCCCTTCTTTTCCTTGTTAGGCCTTCCAGCAAGTACCATTCTGTTGTAGATTTGTTTAGTTACAAACGGCAGTTAATAAATAACAGTAACTCGAAGGATGGGCCTCGGCCCGCACTTCAGGGAGACTTAATCCGGCATGTCTATTCGCCTGGGCATTGATGTTGGCGGTACGTTTACAGATTTACTTCTTTTCGACGAGGGGAAGGAAACGTTCCACCTGCATAAAACCCTGTCAACACCGGAAGACCAGTCTGTCGGCATTCTGGACGGTATACGCTCGCTTCTCGATCAGGCAAACCTCTCACCGGACGATATCCAATCCATACTGCACGGGACGACGGTGGCAACCAACATCGTGCTGGAAGAAAAAGGTGCCCGAGTTGGACTGCTGGTCACAGAAAACTTTGAGCAAGTCCTGCATCTGGCACGTTCGCAGACACCTGGGCCGTTGGCCGGCTGGATCACAATGGAAAAGCCACAGCCCCTGGCGGATCTAGAACTGACACGAGGCGTACCGGAACGGATCAACGCACAAGGTGAGATCCTGCAGCCACTCGATGAAAGTCGTGCGCGAGAGATGACAGATGAACTTGTCCGCAATGGTGCGGATTCAATCACGATCTCACTTCTTCATGCGTATGCGAACCCCGTTCACGAACTAAGGCTCAGAGACGTTGTTGCGAGCGCCTATCCGGACCTGCCTATTTCTCTGTCATCAGAAATACTGCCGGAATTTCGGGAGTATGAACGCACGCTGGTGACCGTCATGAACGCTTATGTCAGACCCGGCATGCGGCGTTATCTTGATAATTTTCGTCATAAACTTGAAAACGAACGATTCAATTCCCGACTCCACATCGTGAGATCCGACAGCGGTCTGATGGGTGTAGAACGAGCGATGGAATTGCCCGTCTACACCTTGCTTTCCGGCCCTGCCGGTGGCGTTGCCGGCGCCGCACATGTGTCGGGGCTCGCCGGATTCCCCAATGCTCTGGGGTTCGACATGGGTGGCACTTCTACCGATGTTTCTCTTATTCAGGACGGTGAGCCCACCTCGTCCCGTCAAACCTCACTGGGTAGATACCCCGTTAAGATTCCGTCGATCGAAGTACACAGTGTGGGTGCGGGTGGCGGCTCGATCGCACACGTACCGATGACCGGCGCTATTCGCGTTGGCCCCGAAAGTGCCGGCGCTTTCCCGGGGCCAGCCTGTTATGGCAAAGGTGGTACTGCCGCCACGGTGACTGACGCCAACGTCGTGTTAGGACGACTCCCCGAATCTCTGCTGGGTGGCCGTATGCCACTGGACACCAAGGCAGCCGAGGATGTAGTTGGCGCCTTAGGACACCCGCTCAATCTTGACCTGTACGAAACCGCTCAGGGCATTATCGATATCGTCAATGAAAATATGTTTGGCGCTTTGCGGCTGACCACTGTTCAGCGGGGGCTGGACCTGCGCAACTTCAGTCTCGTGCCATTCGGTGGCGCCGGCCCTCTGCATGCGAATGCGCTGGCAATGCTTGGTCAATGCTACCCTATCATTGTGCCGCTGACACCCGGTGTATTGTCGGCGCTTGGTTTTCTCAATTCGAGTATCCGCCATGAAGCGTCTCGGACGTTGATCCGGAATCTCGATGATATAGAGCCGAACCGTATTGAACAGATCACATCACAACTCGAAAACAAAGTCGGGCAGTGGCTGAAAGAGGAAGGCATCGCCCTTACTGATCAGGCCATCCGATATGAGATCGACCTGCGCTACCTGCCTCAGGGCCATGAACTGTCGCTCATGTTTCAGGTACACGATCTAGAGAACAACCTACAGACGCTCAGAAGTCGCTTTGATACCCGGCATCAGGAACTCTACGGCTTTCAGGTTGAAAGCCCCGTCGAAATTGTCAACCTGCGGGTGATTGGAATCGGCCAGGTCGCGGACATCAAACCACCCAAGATGGTGGAGGAAAGCCCTGACGCGTCAGCGGCAATGACCGATGAACGACCGGTCTATTTTGACAAAAAATCCCATACAACTGCGGTCTACGAGCGGAATATTCTGAAAGCCGGCAACGAAATAGCCGGTCCCGCGCTGATCAGTCAAACGGACTCGACGACGCTGGTCCATCCGGACCATCTGGCCAGAATCGATGAATACCTCAATCTTGTTATCAGTCCGATAACCGAGTCAACGCAGGCGACACATTAGAGAGAAGACTGCCCGTGAGCAATAAATCTTTATCCCTCGATGAACTGGTCAGAGCCAATAAGGACCAGTTTGATCGGATATTCAGTCACCAGATGCAGCAGACGAACCTTCAGAGCGGCTTCGAAGCGATACGCAGTGAAACCGGCGTAGCGGGAGAAACACGACCGGTCGTCGCATCGGCTTCTGACAGCAATATCGTCAACATTCTAAATCAGCAATATGGCGACGACTGGTCGCACGAACTGATCGAACACACCACAACCGGTAATGAACTACGGGTCGTTTGCAGACTGCAGGCCGGCGGAATAACTCAGACACAGAGCGGCACTGCCCAGGTCAGCGGCAATATTGGCATTGCCGTACAACGCGCTACGAACAACGCTCTCGCGCAGTGTTACGCCCAAATCGACACCGCGAGCAGTAGCACCGCAAAGAAACAAGAGCCCCGATCTCCGGTCGGTGATGCCGCACCAGTGCGCGCGGCCGTTCCCACAGCCGCGATGCCTCTGCAGACAGGTCGTCGGGCCAGACCTGGCCAACCAATCGACGCCGTAACCCTGGATCTCATTGAAAACGCACTGAGAAATGCACGACATGAAATGGATGCTGTTCTTTTTCGCTCGGCGATGTCACCGGTGATACGCGAACAGCATGACGAATTTTCCATGATTACAGACCCAAAAGGTCGAATGATCGTGGGTCAATTCGGGTCGTACGTGGCAGAAATGCTGCGGGAAAATCGGTTCGACCTGGCGCCTGGCGATATTATCCTGCAGAGCGATCCCTACCAGTGCGGCGGTGCAGTCAGTCATATCAACGACTGGCTCGTCCTCATCCCGATCTTCCACAATGATACTTTGGTCGGCTTCAGTTCAATGTTTGGCCACATGATGGACGTCGGTGGCCCCGCTGCAGGCAGCATGCCGACCACCGCGCAATCTATTTTCGGCGAAGGTATACGCATTCCGCCAATCAAGATCTATGACAGAGGTCAGCTGAATCAGGCCGCACTTGATCTTGTGCTGAACAATACCCGTACGCCTGACATGAACTACAGCGATCTGATGGCAATCATTGCGGGAAGTCGTACCGGTGAAAAGCGTGTGATCGAGATCTGTCAACGCTTCGGCACTGAAACATATTTCCAGGCTTGCGAGGAACTGCTATTGCGCACCAATCGGGCGATGCGCCAGCTGATTGTCCAGAACCTGTCGACTGAACCGAAATCGTTTGAGGACTACGTCGATGATGATGGGTGTGGGAATGGTCCATTTAAGCTCAAACTGACAGTCTGGCGCGAAGGTGAAGACGCCTACTTTGACTGGACCGGTACGTCGGATCAGGCACCCGGTCCAATCAATTTCTACCTGCACGAGGGGATGTTCAAGATGTTCATTGGCGTTTACATGATCATGGCGTTCGATCCTCAAATCCTGCTTAACGACGGGTTCTATGACCTGATCCATGTCAAGATGCCCAAAGGATCGGTACTGCAGCCTGAGTTCCCGGCTGCCCTGGGATGCAGGACCCACGCCCTGGCGCGCCAGTTCGATGTCCTCGGTGGCGCGCTGAGCCATAACGCACCGGAGATGGCGACCGCGGCCGGCTGCGGCTCGAGCCCGCATTTTCTATACTCTGGCGTCGCCAGCGACGGCGCTCCATTCCAGTTGATGGAGATCCTGTACGGCGGTATTCCCGGACGTCCGCTCGGAGACGGTATCGATGGGCACTCGTGGTGGCCTCTGTTTGAAAACATTCCCACAGAATACCTCGAGACCTACTTCCCGCTTGTGATCGAAAGTTACACCAGCATCTGTGACTCTGGTGGTGCGGGGAAGCACCGGGGTGGCAATGGTGTGGAAAAAATATACCGTATTCTCGAGCCGGGCGAGATCTCAATCCACGATGACCGCCACCAAAGTCACCCCTGGGGGATTCTCGGTGGAAAACCGGGCGCCTGTTCAGCAAAATGGCTCGTACAAGGCGATGGCGGCCGTAAGCCGCTACCCTCAAAGGTCGACCATGTCGGGGTTTACCCAGGTGATAAGATCATCTTCCAGACAGCAGGCGCCGGTGGCTGGGGTGACCCTTTAGAGCGAGATAGTGAGGCCGTCCAGAAAGATGTCGTCCGCCGACTCGTCACTATTGAAGTGGCACGGGAGGCCTACGGTGTCGTACTCGACCCTGCAACGCTACAGACCGAAACGAAGGAGACCGAGGCTTTACGCCAGAGAATCCGAAGCACACGAGGAGTGCCGACTGTCTTTGACTTCGGAAAGCAGGTTAAAGGAGAATTGGGATCAATGACGTCCTGACCCGAACAGCAGGTTAACAACCTACCAAGGCGTGAGAAATCAAGCGTAAAACATTAATGAATTCAAACCGGTAATACGACCCATGACAATAGAAACATTCATTACTCTGGTGATCCTGGCCGTTATCGCGGTCGCGATCTTCTACATCATCTCGGTCTGGGTGTACAAACGTGCCCCTGCAAACATGGGATTTATCCGCACAGGCTTTGGTGGCACCAAAGTCTGCTTTGGTCAAGGCGCTATGGTGTTTCCAGTATTCCACGAGATCACCTGGGTGTCGCTTGAGACCATAAAACTCATTGTCAGCCGTTCACGGGATCAAGCCATACTTACCGCCGACAAGATCCGCGTGGATGTGGTCGCCGAACTCTACACCCACGTTGGACATAGCGAGGATGACCTGCTGACTGCGAGCCGAAGCCTGGGAGAGAAAACCTTCGACGCCGACAATATCCGAAACCTGCTTGAAGCCAAGATTATCAGCGCCTTGCGCAGCTATGCTGCCACGAAAACACTGACCGAGCTACATGAAAACCGGGATGTGTTTGCCAGGGACATCAAAGGCTACGTGCTGGAGAGCTTCAAGGTTAACGGACTTACTCTAGAAGAAGTCACCATCGTGACCATGGAACAAACAGGAAAAGAATACTTCAAGACCGACAATGTGTTTGATGCAGAGGGTCTGAAAATCATCACCGCCATCACGTCCAAAGCCAAGCGGGAAATCCACGAGACGGAAAAGAAAGTAAGTGTGGCTATCCGCCAGAAAGAACTTGATACGCAACTCGAACTACTCGAAATTGAACGCCAGGAAGCGTTTGCACGGGCTAATCAGGACAAGGCCGTCTCCAATGAACAAGCGCTCCGGGTCGGTGAGAAACAACGTTATGTGCTTGAACAGAAAATAGCAGTCGAGGAAAAGGAGATTCATAACGAGCAGATACTCGAACAGCTGCGCACAGAGCGCGATATTGCCCTTATCGAGGAGGCCCGCAAACGTGAAGTGGCGGAAATCGATAAGACGCGTATCACGGAACAGGAACGTCGTGACCGGGAGATACACCTGATCGGAAAAGCCAAGCAGGAAGAACTGGCCAATATCCAGCGGAATTTAGACCTCGAAAAGGCAGAAAAAGACCGACAGATCGAACTGCACGAGAAAGCCAAGGAGGAAGAACTGGCACAGATTCAGCGTGACCGTGCGCTAAATAGCGCGCTCAAAGACAAGGAAATCCAGTCGATCTCTAACGAACGTGAACGAGAGCAGGCTGAGATACAGCGACAAACAGCCCTTGCAGCCGAGGAGGAAAAAGCACGAGAACAACGGAATCAAGCCGCCGAAGCCGCTGAAGTAGCCATTCAGAAACAGAAGCTTGAGAGCCGCCTGGCCCTGCTTGAAGTGGATAAAGACGATGCGTTCGCATCAGCAGCTCAGGAAAAGGCTGTTGCGGAAGAACAGGCTCGTATCCTCACTGAAAAGCAGCTTTTTCTCCTGGAGCAGCGCTGGCAGGTCGAGAAGGAAGAGATCCAAAAGGAACTTTCTGTGGAACAGGCACAGATCGACAAAGAATCTCAAGTACTGCTCGATTCTCAGAAGAAGGAAACTGCCGAGGTCCAGCGCTCACTGGCCCGCCAGCGAGAAGAACATGACCGTGAGATCGCCCTGGCCGCGAAACAGATGGAGCTAGAACAGGCTGAAGCCAAACGACTTGAGGCCACCGCAACAAGACAACGGGCCGAACACGAAGCCGAATCAGTTCGCCACGTGGCTGATGCAGAACGTCAGCGAATCATCGACCTGATCGAAGCAGAGAACAATGCTCGAACACGTCGAGTTGAGGAAGAAAACAAAGCGCAGATTTCAAAAATGCACATGCTGGCCCAGGCCGAAGCCAGAAATGAGGCCGCTCAGCGGGAAGCCGATGCCACACTAACCCGGGCGCGAGCTTCGAGTGAAGCCCAGCAGATCAACGCTTTAGGCATAGAAAAAGAAGCAGCCGCAAAAGGACGCGCAGAAATGGAGGTCGAACAACTGCGAGTTCAAAATACCCAGCGTATGTTAGAAGCAGAGGCCAGCGGTATTGAAGCCAAAGCTGACGCATTAAAGAAATACAACGACGCTACCATGTTTCTCGAGTTATCTAAAATGCATATCGAAGCTGAACGGCATGTGCGCAGCGACCAAGCCAAGGCCATGGGCAATGCCTTGCAGGGCGCTCAGATCCGCATGTACGGTGGTAGCGATGATGGCACCATCGACAGCATCCGCAGCCTGTTCACCTCCGGCTTCGGCATCGGTGAGGCCCTTGAGGGTCTTGCTCAGTCAATGCCTGAGGGTTTGCGGCAGCGATTTGCAGAAAACGGTATCCGCGGGCTCTTCGGTGCCCCGAACGGCTCCGGACGTTTCCAGCACGCAGTGTCCGAAATTGGAGAACTACTGGCCCAGACACTAAAAACAAAGAAAAGCAGGGAGACTGCCGGCTTCAACGATGCCATGTCGCAACTCAAAGAGGCAGCCGGGTCCGACAAATCTAAAGCAGAGGCGGTTTCGTTGCTGTCCGATTTCAACCAGGCTGGTGTATTTGATGATGTACCGTTCGAGACCGTCTGGAGTTTGTTGTTGGCCACCTCAAAAAGCGTCGGCTAACCCGCCGAGCGCGGTTACGCCGTCATGCCCGAGTACGACGTCGCCCTGACCGACGTCTGTAAGACTTTTCCCGGGGACACCCGGGCCGTGATCAATTTCACTGCTGAAATAGAGCATGGTGAATTCGTGGCCCTGCTCGGCCCAAGCGGCTGCGGTAAGACAACAATCCTACGGATGATCGGCGGCATCGAAGAAGTCACCTCAGGCACGATTTATCTCTCTGGTACGGACGTTACGGATCTACCGCCGTCGCAGCGGGACACTTCAATGATGTTCCAGAGTTTCGCTTTATTTCCGCACCGTACCGTTTTCCAAAACGTTGAATTTAGTCTCAAAATGCGAGGGCAATCCTCATCCGAAAGAGTAAAACCGGTCTGGGACATTCTCGACATGATCGGTATGTCCGACCTTGGGACCCGCTTTCCCCGCGATCTCAGTGGTGGACAACAACAGCGTGTTGCATTGGCAAGAGCGCTGATCAGTCGGCCTACCGTCTTGCTTCTTGATGAGCCGCTTGGATCGCTCGATTTCAGCCTGCGTCAGGCCATGATGGTAGAACTCAAAAAGATCCAGCAAAACTTCGGGATGACATTTGTAATGGTTACGCACTCACAACAGGAAGCGTTATCGATGGCCGACAAAGTCATCGTCATGAGTGATGCCGTAATCCAGCAGATCGGAACGTCTCGGGATGTTTATGAAAGACCTAAGACAAAATTTGTCGCTGAGTTCATCGGTAACAACAATCTTTTTTCAGGGACGGTACGATCACGAAGTGGATCAGTTGTCATCCTACAGCGGGATGATCAATTGTTCTATATCGCCGAGCATGGTTTTACTACCGACATAAGGATCGGCTCCGAAGGATTTTTTTCTGTCCGTGCCGATAAGATGAATACCAGTCAACATAAAGACATGGCTAATCAGATCACCGGCAAATACATTGCAACCGAATATATTGGTTCACTTGAAACCGATGTATTCGAAGTTTCCAACAATCACTTCGTGCATGTGGAACAACACAGGGATGCGGTCAGACGGAACTATTCTTTGGGTCAGCAAGTTGAGATCTTCTGGGCGGCCGGCGATGGGGTTCTTCTGACTAATATGTAGTTAAAAAGCACAATACTAGTTATCAATGTGCAGAGGATTGTTAGTACTTTTAGTAGCAAGTAGCAGTGCGGCTGGCCCAATAATTAATTTAGTGGGTCCTGCGATAAAGAATACTGTAAATCACCAAGAATAATCCGATCATCAGCAACGAAAATATGGTCGAGGCTGTACCTAACGCGAATAGGGTCGGGCGAATTCTCTGCGTCATTGAAGCATTGATATCCAACGGCAGCGTGTTGAACTCTCCAGCCAGCAATGTTGTTCTTGCAAATTCATCATAGGACAGGGTGAAGCCAAACAACCCGGCAGCAACTATTCCAGGAAGGATTAGTGGGAAAGTGATCTCTTTAAATACCGTCCATTCATCGGCACCCATGTCACGAGCTGCTTCTTCCAGGCTGACATCGAATCGATTGAACACAGCCATCATCACCAAGAACCCAAATGGCAGTGTCCATACAACATGAACACCAAGGCCTGAAGACCACCACGCTGCCGGTATGCCGACCTCTCGCAGTAAGGTCGCTAGGCCGAGACTTAAAAGAATACCTGGCACCATCAAGCCTGACATCACTGTATAGAAAAGAACATTAGATCCGAAAAACCGTTTACGAAATGCCATTGCCAACATGGTCGAGAAAAGTGCTGTAATGACCATGACTATCAAAGCGAGAATTAGCGAACGCAATAATGCACCCTGCATATCGCCCACTACTGATGGTTCGACCAATTTCTGCCACCAGTAGAAACTCGAACCTCTCATCGGAAAACTTGTACCACCACGTCGACCCTGAAATGACAATATAAACATGGCTATCATCGGCCCATATATAAAAATCAAAAACAGTCCGTAATAACCACTGAAAAGTGTGGTGCCCAATGCCTGTTTTCGTTTTTGCTTGCTCCAGCGTGCCATGATTACAATTCCTTTCGAATATTCACCAAGCGAAGAATAATTACTACGCCGAGCATCATTGCGAGCATCAACATAATTGCGTTTACAGCGGCAAAAGGGTAATTCGCTATCGCATAATAATTCAATATGACGGTACCTACAGTACTGGTCTTGCCACCAAAAACTACCACAGCTGTCGCAAATTCGCCCATAAGCATTACAAAAATAAAAATCATTCCGATGGCGACACCAGGAAGAGACAGCGGCAGAATGATCTCCCGGAATATTTGAAACGCCGTTGCACCCATATCACGCGCAGCCTCGATAATATCTGTATCAATCTTAGCCAATGAAAAGAAGATGGGGCCAACAGACAAAACCACATAGAGCTGAGTCAAAGCAGTGGTGTAACCAAATTCCGAGTAAAGAAGAAAATCCACTGGTTTATCAACAAGGCCGAGAGAGAGTAATAATGAGTTGAGTAAACCTCGTCTGCCAAGCATTGGCAACCAAGCAACCGCACGGATCAGATAGCTGGTCCAAAAAGGCACCATGCACACCATAAACAGTGCCATCTGCCACTTGAAACTAGTTACTCGCCGGGCGAGAAAGTAAGCAATTGGATAGCCAGTCAACAGGCACAGCACCATGACTTCCAGGGTATAAGCAAAGGTGCTACCCAGAGTGCGAATAAACACACTGAGTTTCAAAAAGTTTCGGTGTTCTGGATCAAAAAATCCCTCCGAAGAAAAATATTCACCATAATTTCCGATATTAAAACCAGGCTCTAGCCCATAACCCGTTGAAGTCCACAAACTGAAAACAAAAATACTGATAAGTGGTATCACCAAGAAAATCAATAACCAGAGAACACTCGGAGCGACCAACCATGACACTGGAAAACCTTCCACACGCTGGCGACGTGAACTAGCATTTGGCAATGCCTGCTCGGTTGGCTCAGGTTGAACTCCAACTAGACCTGGGTGGTTTGATGAAGTTACCTGACCCATGACTCACCTAGCTCTACTTTCACGAGTAAATTGATCGACAATAGAAATGACACGGAAACAAGATGCTTAAACCTGTTCTTCATTATCTCTCTTAATCATTCTGTGATACCACATTCCACATTATTTTGAAAAGTCCGGTAGAAAAAAAGCGGCGCCTCAACAGCCCAGCTGAACAGGCCAAATTGAGTCGCCGCTTGCAATTTATCTCCGCTTGCGGACGTTAGTCGCGTGTCACCTCAAAATCAGTGCTACTGACTGTGTATAAATCACTTCAAGCGTTCATTGGTGCGGAGGAACAACATCAAGCGGTCAGGAATTCAGTCCAGCGCTTAACCAAATAGTCGTTCTCTTTCATCAACGAATTCCAGACACCGATGTTAGAAAAGCGGTCCAAGTAAGACCCACCGTCGCGTACTTCCCCCTTTGGCACCAATGGATTACCAAACGGATCCATAAGCTCTTTCGCTGCCGCCTTACCCATGTACCAGTAGTCCCACTCTTCAGGCTCGAGGTACTTTTTAACATTCTCAGTTGGAGACATGTAGTATCCCTGACGGGCAACGAATGCCCCTGCCCATCCCTCCAGCCACCAATTGATGTACTCATAAGCTTGATCGAGCTTCTTGCCGGATACTTTGTTCGAGATCGAAAGCCCACCATGCCAACCTCGGTAACCTTCTTTGAGATCTGCATAGACACAGGGGACACCTTCAGCACGGATCGCCGTCACCGCTGGCGACCACAAACTCTGAACAACAACTTCGCCCGATACCATGAGGTTGACTGACTGTCCAAACGTTTCCCAGAAGGCCCTAAAATGGCCTTCGCGTTTCTTCTCAATGAGAAAATCCATCAAAATATCGATTTCCCCGCGTGTCATATCACCTTTGTCTCCAAACTTGACCAGACCTATGGCCTCCGCTCCCATCGCTGCATCCATCACTCCGATTTGCGGCACGTTCAGCAGTGCAACGCGACCCCGGAACTTCTCGTCAAAGAGCGATCCCCAGCTCTCCAGCTTTCCACCGGTCTCTTCCGGGTTGTAGCCCAGGGTGTCCGCATTGTGCCAAGTTGGAACAGCCGATACCCAGCGTGTCGGACCCTCAACCAAGTCACCACTTTCGTTAAGCCACAACTTACGGAAAGGTGCATCACCGTCACCTTCCTTAGAATCAGGCGTCAACTTACCGGTCTTGCTCAGATCAGAGATCGAATCCCATTCTTTGACCCGCGTCGTATCTGTTGGATGCCAAACTTTTGCGGGAATAAACACGTCGAAGTCATTGTAGTAACCTTCAGCGATATCGTATTGATCGTTCTGGTTCAACATCTTCCCGAACATAGCGCCATAACCAAGCGCCTGACCACGAATCTCAAACCCCAGATCCTTCGACGCCTGACTTTGAATCTCGTTGATGATGCTGACACCAAGTCCAATGGTGCGCAAAGGTTCATTTCCCGTTGATATGTACGGGAAACTGGCTGCCACGGTGCCCGCAGCCACAGCTTTTGCCGTCGTCCCCATAAACTGCCGGCGGGTTACTGCGGAACCGCTTTTAATTGCAGTCCGCTTTTTAATATTATCTACCATCTTCACTGTCCTCCATAGTTTACTGCGTTGAGTCTGTTACATCGGCAATCAGAACTCTGTTCCGTACCGACACCCCCATCCTGCCGTCTATCCTACATCTCTTTACATCCATTCTGCCCAGCCTGCCCCGGTACTGATCAGGCGTGAGCCGGTCGTATCAACTTCAACAACCAGAAAATAACACAGAAAATGCCCGTTATGGTCACCAGGGCAATGGTTGCGGCAATTCTTTTACCAAAATTTGAATCGAACGCGTAGCCGTTCTGGAGTAAATACACGCACAAGTTTTGAACAGCCTGCAGGGTTGCTCCGCCACTCAGCAAAATAACGATAAATGTTGAACCACGAAGAGAAGTTAAAACCATTGATTCAACACTGCGCTGCTGAACGATATGAACTTTGTAAGCATGCCAGTGGAACGTGCAAAACCCGATGATGCCGATGATGAGGGCAACCCAGAATATCGCATTACTGTAACTGACCCCGGTTAACACCAAGGTGAACAGATCTTCAAACGGCTGGAAGAAATACAAAAAAATCAATACCAGTATGAGCAGGAGAAATCCTACTAACGTCCAGAACCACTGCCATCCTGCCATCGCCACCTCACCTGCACGTCTAACTCAGTCTAAAGCCTCAGCCTTACCTGAGACCTGCTCTATTCTTGATTCCCCCCACAATTATTTCCCCGCGAGGGCCTTAGTAATCTGACTCAAATTGGACCCGATTACAAGCGACAGGGCAGTGCTTTGCCGGCATCGCCATCCCTTAGGGTGCGGCACCCAATAACAGGATACCGTAAAGAACGATAAAAACTGTGTCGCGAACCGCACCACCACCCTGCCTTTGCGACCCCCGGGTGGCGATCAAAGCAATGATCTCAATGACCATGAATAGGATTGCCAGAATGGCGAACGGCCAAACCGAAGACCACCAGGGTAGGGTCTCAACTACATCCTCGACTGCATGAACCCATTGCCAAATGTAGAGCAGAACGGGTGTCAAAGCAAAATAGCCGTAGGCAACGAGAAAGCGGTATCGAGTAACCTTCCGATCCACCAGCCAGAACACAAAAAAGAAAAGAACCAGGTTCAAAAGATCCCAAAACAAAGCGTTGTAGGACTCGGCTGCAGCGAACTGGATCAGATTTAGGAAGCCAAGAAACACAAGAAAAACTGCTGCATCACAAAATACCCATTCTCTGAACGGTTCACCTTTAGCCTTGATCGACCAGGCTCGTGTTGCTTTGTCGAACAACAGAACCAGTGCCACACCCAGAACAGCCGGATAGATCAGACTGGCCATCAATCGATACTGGCCGACCGTGTCCACATACACCCAGTTCAGGACCAGAAACGCCAACACCAAAACGAGTAAGCCAAGTAAACGAGTACCAGCCGGTGTCTGGACAGGATCAGGCGCCGACGAAGCCGAACCCGACTCGGTTGCAGCCACTGGTTTGTCCGTCCGACGACGAGCAAACATACCGATCACAAACGCGACCAATGCCCCCAGGCCGACGACCATCATCGCCACCAGAAAGATCATCGATCGGGTCCCTCCCCGCCAGGCAGTCTCGTGTGCTATTCCTGAGGGGTACAGAAAAACAATCACCACGATCACTGCAACAACCAGTGCAACCAGTGCCAAAACTGCGAGTAGGTATTCAAACCAGCGTTGACCTGAGGAAGGCCCGCTTCCAGAGGTGGTGTCGACAGATAGCCCTTCTTTATTGCGTACCACAAGATAAATGACGAATACAACCACGCCAATCAGGGCGAGAGCGGTCATCACCAGGACAAACGTCAGCGGTTGTGTTTCCAACAGCGTAACTCCGAATTAGTAACGCAGCATCAGTCCAACAGTATTGGGCACCCACTCAAAATAGAATTATCAGTCGTTTTGCAGAAGTTTTTGTGCACATTTAACAAAGCTCTGTTCAGCCGCAGTCTGTAGCCGCTTCCCAGCAGAATAACCCGCCCCGGCATGTTCATGTGTGCCGGTCTCGCTGGCATAGGCCCCGTTGGCCCGCAATTCGCCTCGCACCTCGGTCAGGCTACGATTTGACGTATGGTAGACAATGTCGAAGCTCCAGTTGTCCCCGAACGTACCACGCAACTGGGAGATCGTCGACGCCACAGTCTGATCGGCTTCAAGAGACTTTGCGGGCTGCACAGGCTCGGATACCCGGGCACCAACACGGTCGCGCTGGGCGGGTGTCTCCCTGGCTACTTGTTGCACCTTGCGCTCTGGCGCTGAAGTGGTCGCCAGCGGTTGACTGCGCATCTGCGCCCGTAGCGATTCTGTCGCAGACTCGTCCACGGTTTCCGTGGTGAGATCTACGACCACGCCGTACGCTTTTCTCGCGTGTTCAACCGTGCAGAAATCATCCAGAACGTCTTCGAGTACCTGACTTGCCGGGCGTTCGAGCGGATCGCCATAACCACCGCCGCAGGGTGCATAAAACGCATGCACATCGCCAGCATTGATTTTGATGCCCGAAAACTTGGCTGGCATATCCTGGATATTATCGGGATCTGACACATTGTAGATCTCGACTTTGCCGGTTGCACCTGGCCCACCACCAAAAATACCCCAGGGGACATCGTGGTGCCTTTCGTTCTCGTGGGTAATAAATGCGTCAGTCAGAACGCGCTGCGACTTCACGACACCGATCCCACCCCGGTAACGGCCCGCACCGGGCAATACGTCGTCACGCAATTCGTACCGATCACAGATCATTGGCAGGTGAATGGCCAGGTCTTCGAGGGGATTATTCCGGGTATTGGCCATCAGGTTATCAATACTGTCCGGACCGTCAGATCGCGGGCGTCCACCGTAAGCCCCTTCGTTTACCTCCAGGAAAACCCAATAATCACCAGACGGCCGGATACCGGAGTACGACACAAATGACAATGATGCCGAACTGCCAGCGATAATCTCATCCGGCAGGACAGGTGCCAGTGCCTTATAGATCAGATCGATCATGCGATTGCACTGCGTAAATCTGGCCTCAGCTGCCGCAGGAAACTTTGGATTGTAGATTGAGCCCTTGGGCGCGATCACTTTGATCGGTCTGAAAGACCCTTCATTTGAGGGTACCTCGATCTCGGACGTATGCGCATCAAGCAGCAGGGAGCGAATTGCGCAAAAACACGCCACTTTCGTCGATCCGTCAAAAGGCACATTAAAACCCGTTTCCACCTGGTCGGCCGATCCTGTGAGATCAATTTCTATGCCATCGCCCTGGATCCGGACGCACACCTTGATTGGCAGCCGGACACCTCTGTTTTTGCCATCATCGTCAAGAAAGCCTTCGGCACGGTACTCACCGTCCGGTATTGTTTCAATCTTCTGCCGCAGTATTCGCTCGGTGTAATCCATCAGCTGCTGCGTTGCTGACAGTATCTGGTCTTTGCCGTAGCGTTCCATCAGTTCAACAAACCGTCGCACGCCCAACTTCGCCGAGGCGATCTGGGCTTCGATATCGCTCTGTAGCTGTTTCGCCGCCCGGCTGTTTCGACCCAGGAACTCCCACATGGCCTCATTGCGAACACCTTTCTCGTACAGCTTGGTACCGGCAAATAACATGCCTTCGGCAAACACATCTGGAATGTCGATAATCAGACCCGGAGTTGCCGCCCCGATATCCAGGTGATGAGCCGTGTTCGCCGCGAACCCGACCAACTCTCCCTTATAAAAGCAGGGAATAACGATCGCGAGGTCTGGCGAATGGCTGGCACCATAGTAAGGATGGTTATGGAGAACGACATCGCCTTCGTTCCAGGTGCCCCCCTGCAGGGTTTCCTGAATGCCATATAAGTATCCCGGTAGAGATCCTATATGCAGTGGTGTTGATTCGGATTCACACAGGGTATTGAAATCGGTATCGAAAAGACCTGCCCCAAGGTCTTGCGACTCACGAATGATCGATGAGAACGACATCCGGTACAGAATATGGCCCATCTCCTCGGCGATGGTATCCAGCGCCCCGCTGATAACCTGCAGAGTGATCGGATCGAGTTCGTCTGACGGCATAGTGTACTGTCTCGCTAGCGGACTTTAATTGCTGCGCTCGATTGTCAGGTTTCCGAATTCCCCAGTCTGTGCGACGTACCCGGGAGGAATCAGAATGGTCGAGTTGTGCTGAATAATGATGGCTGGCCCCGAGACCGCATGACCGGCCAGGAGTTTGTTTCGATCGTAACGCGGCGTCTGAAGAGTTTGCTTGTCGTCGAAAACGGTCTCCGCATGATAAAGCAGCGCATCCTCGGGCGTGTTCGCCGTACCGGCCTGATCCAGAGGCGATACCTCCAGCGGCGTCACCCGCTCCATGCCAATGACACGGATTGTGATCAGCTCGACTTCACCATCTTCAAAGGTATAACCATAATCCAGGTGATGTTGAGCATGAAAACCCTCGACAATTTTAGAAATGTTCTCTGGCACGATATCGATATCTGGAATTGGCGCGCGCAACTCAAAACCTTGTCCGTGATAACGACATTCCGCGATACGCTGAAACTCCTGACGAGCCGTAGGTACGCCGTCCTTCTCGAGGTCCCGACGGCATTCAGATACCAGTTCTTTGACTAGACTGTTAATTCGGTCACTCGTCTCAGTCGAGGTATTAGAAAGTGATGTAATCAGCGAGCGGGCGTGCTCGTACTGCATATCGGTCTGTAAAAGCCCCATGGCGGCGGTGATGCCCGGTGCCACAGGGATAATGACATTTTTTGCAAATACGGCCTCTGCAAGGGCCACACCGTGCAGCGGTCCGGCCCCACCGAACGGCAGCAGTGAAAACTCACGGGGGTCCACACCCCGGGCAACTGAATTAGACCGAATCGCCAGTGCCATATTTGAATTAATCACCTTGATGATCCCCAGTGCTGCGTCAGTCACTGAGATATTAAGTGGCCGGGCGATCTTGGTCTCAATCGCGCGCTGTGCCAGGTCTCTATCCAGAGGCAGATCCCCGCCCAGCATCTTGTCCGTATCAAGTCGCCCCAGAACCACCTGGGCATCGGTTACCGTGGGTTCCTCTCCACCGCTGCCATAGCATGCAGGACCCGGGTCGGCCCCGGCAGAGCGTGGCCCGACATGGAAGCCACCGGCGGAGTCGACGTAAGCGACCGAACCGCCACCTGCGCCGATCGTAACTAGATCAATCATCGGGACCAGTATCGGATGGCCACTAACATAGGAATCGCGGGCATTCATGATCTTGATCTGACCGTCAGGAATCGTGCTGATGTCTGCGGAGGTGCCGCCGATGTCTACCGTGATCATGTTGCGGCTGCCGCACCACAGCCCCTCCGATTTCCCCCCAATCACTCCCCCCGCGGGGCCCGACATCAACATGGTCACCGCACGTTGCGAACAGGCCTCTACCGTGGAGATGCTTCCATTGGACTGCATCACCCGGAGATTGGCTCGGTATCCCTGGCCAATGAGTTTTTCCCGAAGATTGTTTAGGTAATAAGTAGTACTCGGCCCTACGAACGCGTTCATCGCTGCAGTGGAAAATCGCTCGTACTCACGCAGTACATTGGCGACATCCGAGGAGGTGCAGACGAAGGCTCCAGGCATTTCCTGCTCGACAATCACCTTTGCCTGCCGTTCATGGACGTCGTTTAGAAATGAAAACAGGAAACCGATGACCACGGATTCGATACCACGCTTTTTGAACAACGCAATCGCTTCGAGCACTTCATTCTCATTCAGAGGTTCCTCGATCTCGCCTGTAGGCGGCAAGATGCGTTCCGTGACCGCTATACGGTTGCGCCGCTTGACCAATGGACGGCTCTGCCAAGGGACATCGAAATGAAGAGAAAAATTGTGTGGTCTCTTGTGCCGGCCAATATGAAGGATGTCTCTGAAATTTCGGGTAGTGATCATTCCCACCTCTGCCCCATTGTGTTCAAGGGTGACGTTGGTGGCGACCGTGGTTCCATGAACGATCAGATCAATCTGATCTGAGTTGACGCCAGCCTGCTCGCAAAGTTCGGACAATCCTTTCAACACACCTTCGGACTGGTCATGAGGAGTGCTGCTGACCTTGTGGAAATAAACCCCGTGATCGGCCTCCAAAACCAGATCTGTGTTGGTCCCGCCCACGTCAACGCCAACTCTAGCCATGACGCACTACCCGGAAGCTCACGGTTAATAAAATGAGGTGGCATTTACTGTTCATGACGTACCCGACAACAATTCTCCTTCAGCTCGATTTATCAAGGTTTCCCAGATAACGCAACACATTCTCCAACGGCTCTACATCACCGAACTTGGCATCAATATCAAACAGGTTCCATTCGGTCACGGCAGGTACCCGGTCTCCGACCGCTTCACGCACAATGATCGGTCGAAATCCTTCGGCGATGGCATCTTCTGTAGTGTGCCGTACACAACCCGCCATGGTCACGCCAGTAATAATCACCGTATCAACATCATGCGCACGTAGAAATCCGGCCAAATAGGTTCCATGAAATCCACTTGCCCGTTTTTTTACGATCACTAGTTCATCGCCCCGAGGCGCAATCCGCTCGTCGATGGCACAGGTCTCGGTCCCAGCCTGCAACAACTCTACCGGAATTTTTTTGTGCCAGAGTCCCATGTCGGAAGGATGTCCGCTCGTGACATCATACGCAGTGGTCGTATAGACAATTGGTATACCGGCTCCACGAGCTGCCTTGAGTAGTGCTTGTGTCGACGGGATGATCACATCCATGTTGTCGCAATAAAACACGTTACCCGGTCGTGTCCAGGCATTGGCCAAATCAATATTGAGCAGCGCGGGCCGCTCTCCATACCCAATTCGGCGCTGAAAGCCCCGCTCCTGGTATAGCGCAGAATCAATCGCAAATATTTTGTCTAATGCGTCCTGAATTTCGTCTGACATCTGTCACTCCCAGAGAATAAATCAACTGACAATCACGAGCCCCTGTACCACAGCGTCAGGTGACCTGGTCAGTCTAACGCCGCAGGCTCGCGGCAACCCATCCTCTGAACAAGCCGCGCAGTGCATGATCAGTATACAACAGCGGCTTGAATATTAAGTCCTTACGGACCTACCTGACATCGCCAACGCCAACACAGGTGGTTGCGATATCTACGCGGTACAAAAGTCGTTAGGGCATCATCTCCCCAATCAGGGGTAAAACTTCATCTGCAAACGCAGCCAGGTGGTCAAGTCGTTCCTCGTAGGGTCCTACAAGATCCAAGATGATATAACGAGCCCCCGCCTCGTAAAATTTCTGGAGGCTCTGTGCAATCTGCTCCGCAGTGCCCAACGCACAGTAACGCTCAGCGGCCCGACGAAAATCCATGTTGTAACGAACACTCAGGCTTTTGACCGCAGCATTCAGTGCGGTCTCGTAATCCTTATCCAGGCGTGCAAACAGCAGATGGGCCGACACAAACTGTTCAATCGACCGTCCTGATCGATCGTACTCCACCTGAATCTTGTCCAATGATTCGCGGTACGTGTCTGGCGTCACCACATAGCTCATCCATCCATCCGCCATCCGTGCCGCACGTCGCAACGCCGGATCCGATCGACCACCCAGCCATATTGGCGGACCACTGAGCTGACATGGTGCCGGTTCCATCTGGATATTCTCAAATTGAAAATGTCGGCCGGAATGACTTACCCTTTGTCCGCTCCAGAGCTTACGCATGACTTCAATTGATTCACTTAAACGACTGCCGCGTTCAACTATGGGTACGCCGGCAACGCTAAAGTCACTTTCAAACTCCCCACCTACACCCAAGCCGAATATAAACCGACCATTGGAAAGTAAATCCAACGTAGCAATCTGTTTGGCTGTCGGTCCTGGATGCCGCAAGGGTTGAAGAAATACCGCAGTCCCGATCTTGAGACGGGTGCTGAAAACCGCGGCCTGTGCCAGTTGCACCACCGGATCGAGTATAGGCACAGCAAACGCCAGGTGATCTCCAACCCATATTGAGTCAAATCCTAGCTGGTCGACCAACTCAACGACGTCACGACCGTCGTCCAGTGTCGGTATCCACGGCTTGGTCGATGGTTCAGTGCGCCGATGAATCGTCTGGACGCCCAGTGTCAGGCCTTCCGCAAGTGGTAACGGCATGAATTTTTCTCCTTTTCCAACAATCCAGTTGATTTTAACAAAGCGAACCTCTCCATAAATAGCCGACTTGATCGACACGGCAAGATCATCTAGCTGTAAAGGCACTACTGCAAGGCTGTACATCACTTGACGCGAGGCCTCGGGCCTGCAAGGCTTTACCGACTTAAATAAAGGTACTTACTTCATGGCAACTACTGAGCTACACATTGAAGACCCCTACAACGCGATGATCCCCGGTAGTAACATTTGTATCGGTGGCAAACAGGACCAGCCCTTAAGTAATCTTCGTTTTGTTGTGAAGGACCTGTTTGACGTCGCTGATATGCCTACCGTAGCGGGTAGTCCAGACTGGCCAAGCACAAGGCCTGTGCCTGATGAACATGCCGCAATTGTCACCCAACTACTAGATGCAGGTGCCAAACTCATTGGCAAAACTATCACTGATGAGATTTCACTGGGGATTTTGGGCGAGAACAAATTCGATGGGACGCCCGAAAATCCGGCCTGCCCTGGTCGCGTTCCGGGTGGATCATCAGCTGGATCTGCGGCAGCGGTCGCAGGCGACTATTGTGATTTTGCTTTGGCCTCTGACACGGGAGGGTCCGTACGTGTGCCAGCCAGTTTTTGTGGAATCTACGGTATCCGACCAACCCACGGTCGCCTGAACTTGGATGGACTGATGCCGCAGGCTCCTTCATCCGACACCGCTGGTTGGTTTGCACGCAGTGCGGAGACCCTCTCTCGAGTTGGCCGCGTGCTTTACCAAGAAGATATTCCAGATCGTCTTAACCATCGACTGCTGATCGCACGTGATGCTTTCGCTTATAGCGGCAGCGAAACTCAAACAGCGTTGGCACCAGGACTAAACCGCCTCAGCAAACTATTTAGAGAAGTCACTGAAGTTGATATGGCGCTGAATGGACTTGATCAGTGGTCCGAAGCACAAAGAACAGTCCAGGCTGCCGAGTTCTGGCAGACCTTTTCGGATTGGATCGACCGCCACAACCCCAGAATGTCCTATTCTGTCGCACGAAATCTATTCATCGCATCCAAAATAGAATCGTCGGTGCTTGAATCAGCACAACTAGTGAAACAACAGGCGACCGAACGAATGAAATCACTGCTACCCCGTGGAACACTGCTGTGCCTGCCCACAACCCCATTCTGCGCCCCTCGCGTTAATCTACCAATTCATGAGACCGACGCACTTCGTCTACAGATTTCTGTATTGTGCTGCCATGGCGGCCTCACCGGTGTACCTCATGTCTCGATACCCGGTGCTACCACCGGACCAGATCATGCACCGATCGGCCTGTCTATCATCGCTGGACATAATTACGATACTGACCTTCTTGCAGCCAGCCTAGCACTGGAGGCACAACATGACTGAAGACCTTGAAGTCAACCGCCCGGAAGTCGTGGATGAGATAACCCTACTGTTCGAGGCCTACGAAGCGGCCCTAGTCGACAAAAATATTGAAGTCCTGGATAACACTTTCTGGGACAGCGAACACACAATCCGTTACGCCATGCACGAAAACGGCTACGGATTTGATGAGATCCATCGACACCGGGTTTCGAGAAAGAAGGGGCCCGGCATCAAAGAAGAGCGACGACGGTTGGAGATTCTGACGCTGGGCGATCGCTTTGCGACGGTCAACCTTGAGTTCAAGATCAGAGGGACAAAAGACATCGGTAGACAAAGCCAGACGTGGATCAAGTTCCCCACTATTGGCTGGAAAGTGGTCACAGCGCATGTCTCGACAATGGAGAAGCACCCCCGCTGGTAAGATCACGGGCTCTCTAACAAGCCACCCTTCACAATACCACCGAAAATGACAGAAAACGCATCAACCTGGGAACCGGCACACAACGTTTCCGCCGCAATCACCACACGCCACTCCATCCGGAACTTCCTGTCGACTCCTATCCCTCGGGAAGCTATCGAGGAAATCCTCTCAGTTGCCCGGCGCGCGCCGAGTGGCACCAATATGCAGCCCTGGTGGGTGTATGTCGTGACCGGTGATGGGAAAAACAAATTGTCTGCCGCACTGGCCAAGGCCCATGACGTCGGTGCTTCTGCCTGGACGCCGGAGTACCAGTACTATCCTAGCGATTTTCAGGAACCCTATAAGTCAAGACGGCGAAAAGTAGGCTGGGATTTGTATGGTCTGCTGGGCATTGAGCGTGGCCAAAAAGAAAAAATGCATCAACAGCATGGCCGAAACTTTCGATTCTTCGACGCTCCGGTAGGCCTGATGTTTACGGTCGACCGGGAGCTGAAAATCGGCAGCTGGCTGGACTACGGCATGTTTATTCAAAACGTGATGCTGGCAGCCAGAGAAAAAGGGCTTCACACCTGCCCTCAGGCAGCATTTACCGGTCATCACCAGGTCATCCGTGACTGTCTTCCGATGCCGGATGAACAATCCCTGGTGTGCGGGATGTCACTGGGCTATGCTGACCCTGATGCCATCGAGAACAGCCTTATCACTGAGCGGGAACCCGTTGATTCATTTACCCGCTTCATCGATAGTTAAGCTTATTCTGTCGCCGGAGGTTGCCTATGCCTGACAAAAGACCCGCCGCCACTCCGACGGTGCAAATCGACAATGACAACACCATTGTCACGGAATGGCGCTTTCCACCGCACGGAGAAACCGGCTGGCATGTGCACCAGTACGACTATGTTGTTGTTCCTCTAGTCACTGGCGAACTGCAGCTTGAAACACCGGATGGGGAGCACCTGGCTGAACTGGTCACCGGTCAAGCCTACGCACGCAAGGCCGGTGTCGAGCACAATGTGATCAACAACAACGATTTCGAATTCGTATTCATAGAAATTGAACGCAAATAACCCAGGTCATACAACTGAGCAAGGAATTCACCATGACGGATACCGTACCCACACAGACCTATTCTGAACTAAACGCCCTGCGCACGTTCATGGGAAAACCTTCCGAACTTGCGACCAAAAAAAGCATCACCCGGCTTGACAAACACTGTCGTGAATTCATCAGTCGATCACCATTCGTCTGCATCGGCACGACCGATGGCACCGGCAAAGCCGACGTGAGCCCCAAAGGTGACCCACCCGGGTTCGTACAGGTACTGGACGATAAAACACTCTTTATCCCGGACCGCCCGGGCAACAACAGAATCGATTCAATGTCGAACCTACTCAAAGATCCGGCCATCGCCTTACTATTTCTGATACCCGGCTTTGACGAAACACTCCGAGTTAATGGCAAAGGCACCGTAATTCGTGATGAAACTCTCAACGCAACCAGCACGGTTAAAGGCCGGTCACCCAAGATCGGTATCAAGGTGCAAGTTGATTCCGCATTTCTGCATTGCGCGAAAGCGCTCAAACGATCCCATTTGTGGGACCCCAAAAGTATTCAGAATCGGCAAGAAATGCCCAGTCTGGGTCGAATGATCATCGAACAGACCACACCGCCCGGCACAACGGCCGATCAGGCGGATATCTCAGATGCCGATGACCACGTCCAAGAGAGTATCCGTTCGCATTTGTATTGACGGTCTCTGCGGGTGCCCCCGCTGACAGTGAGGCAACAGACTCAATCAGGTCATACCTTCAAGCTTCTGGATCTTCTCGACCAGACCTGGCGGGAAATCACATTTTTTCTGCTTGCCGTAGTCGAAACCGACAATGACCGCCTTACTGTGGGCCGCAACCTTCTGATGATTACAGCTGAACACAACATGCTGTATGACAAAATAATCTTTTCCCAGCTCAATGACTTTTCCACCCACCAGGACTTTATCCGGCCAGGTCAGGGGTAGACGAAAGTTGCAATCTATAGACTTGAGTATGCCGGTTCTACCCGATTGCGCACCCATCGATTGCAGTTTCACTTTCTCGAAATACTCAAACCGGGCCGTCTCCATCCAGCGGACATAGACGGTGTTGTTAACGTGCTGCATCGAATCCATCTCGCCCCACACGACCGGCAGTTCTACCACCACCGGGAAAGTATCGTAAACCGCCTGTTCGCTGAATAATTCCACAACTAATAAGATTTAAGTTCGCACTCTGACTATTTCAAATGCAATCTGTACTATTGCGGACAAATCTCGCACAGCAGCTCGATATTGCGCCGGCCCTCTTCGCCGGACACCTCTGGGTCCCGACCGTCTTCGATCGCAGAAACAAAGTCTGCAATCTCACCGGCGTAGGGATTGACTTCGGTAAATGTAATCTGACCGCTGTCAGTATCAATCCGGCCCCCTCCTCCTCGGCCAATAGTTTCGGAACAGTAGGCATAACCTGTGGTGCCACAGATTTCACCGCGATTGGGTGCCGCAAACAGGGCCGATGACACAAACTGGGCCACAGCACCGGATTCGAACTGAAGACTGACCGCGGCGGATTCGTCGTGGGCACTGCCCAGCACATTTCGGGTGATGGTGCTCGCGACCTCTGTCACCTCACCGCACACCGGCACCAGCATCCAGCGCAACCAGTCTAGGCTGTGTGTTCCGACGCCAGCCAGGCTCCACCAGCGCCCAACTTCATCGTGGGCCCGCCAGTTGGCCGCGTTGGATGCTTGAAATGTCCATTGCGCACGCGCATGACGGATATCACCGAAGTCACCGGCATGTACGCGCGCAGCAAGTTCCCGGTGACCCAGGTGCCATCGTAAGTGGTAGGCAACGCCCAGTCGAACATCAGCGCTTCGGCATGCCTGGATCATGGCATCAGCATCTTCGACAGTAGTGGCCATGGGTTTTTCCACCAGAACGTGCTTACCCGCAGCTGCTGCTGCTATGGTTTGCTCGGCATGCAGCTTGTCTGGTGTAGCAATCACCACGGCATCGAGGTCTGGATCAGATAGAAAATGCTTCAGGTCATCGAAAGCCGGCGTCGGGGAAGCGGCGTCGTGCTCTTGTGCAAAGCGGGCGGCATTCGCCTTATCTCGGCTGAGTACGCTCCACAACGTGGCGCCATCAACTTCACCGATGGCTGGCGTCAGTGCATCACGACTGATGCTGCCTGTTCCAATTATTCCAAGTCTCAACATGGTTTACCCCAAAGTGCAAAACGTCGATTCTACCCTCGCGCAAACCATTTACAATACGATTACAACAAGCCGCCGGCCATCACTGCCCGCACGATTCCAGAGTGACTTGATTCCAGATCGGTGCCAAATTGTGTTCGATCGCTGTGGACCAATCTGTAGTCTACGCGGGTCGCAAAGCCCTTTCGCTCAACGCATAGACACCGTAATATTACAGTGACGTCTGATTCAGACTCCGGGAGTCACGTCATGAAACTTGATTGCGATCAGATAGAACAATTTAATTCCGAAGGGTATTTATTTATCCCAGGCTGTTTCTCGGCTACAGACGCATCCCGGCTGCTCCAGGAATCCAATAAGGTTTACGCCATGGCCCGGGAAGAAGTTGTTCGTGAAAAAAGTGGTGTTGCCCGTACTGCTTTTGCAGCACACACCTACAATGAGGGATTTCGCCTACTGGGCGCTCATCCGCGCCTGATTAAACCTGTCATGCAGCTACTCGACGAAGACGTCTACATGCACCAATACAAAGTCAATGCGAAAGCCGCATTTGACGGGGAAGTTTGGCAATGGCACCAGGATTTCGGGACCTGGCATCGTGATGACGAAATGCCAGAACCCCGTGCCATGAACATTGCTATCTATCTGGACGATGTCACCGCAGCCAATGGGCCACTACTGTTTATACCCAGAAGTCACAAGGATGGCACGCTGCCTGCTGGACATGACATCGAGACAACGTCGTACCCGCTATGGACTCTGGACAGGGAAACCGTGACCCGGTTGGCTGAACAGGGTGGCATCGCAGCACCGGTGGGCAAGGCCGGTTCCATGGTGATATTCCACTGCAATTTGGTCCACGCCAGCCCACCCAATATCAGCCCTTTCGGCCGCACGATCGTATACTTAAGTCTTTGTGCGGTATCGAACCATATCCGTCGTTATAAACGGGCCGAGTTTATCGCCCACCGGGATTTCACCCCGATCGTTCCACTGGCTGACAACTGTTTGAGTGATCTGGGAGCAGAGTCTGCTTAGGGCTGCCCACCCCCAAATAACCGGGTTGCGTCACGAGCAGTGCCTGCCAGGCCAGCTTGCACTCTGTAATCCAAAACCTAACGTCTTAATCTCTTCGAATTCAGTACAGCATGACCAACAGACTCAAAATTAACGGTACCCGTTTTCTCGAGGACCTCGATGCGCTGCGTGAATTCGGAAAACAAGGAATAGGCGTCGTCCGTCCCGCTTTCTCCGCACCGGATATCGCATCTCGGCGATGGCTGGCCAAAAAATTTGAAGCCTGTGGATTGATACCCCACTGGGACCCGGCTGCTAACCTGTTTGGTCTGCCACCCCAGTCGGGTCAGCCCATATTAATTGGCTCCCACTCCGACACCCAGCCCGAGGGGGGCTGGCTGGACGGTGCCTATGGCGTGATCCTTGCACTCGAAGTGGCCCGGTCCAGTCAGGAGTCCGGCGGTCCTCCAGTCGCTGTTGTTTCATTTCAGGATGAAGAGAGTGCATTCATGCCGCTGACCGGCAGTCGCTACTTCAGCAGGCATTTAAACCTTGATGCCTTATACGACCTGACCAATGCCGCGGGACAGCGTTATGGTGACGAGGCAACAGCGCTGCCGGAGCTCCAGGGGGTTGAGCCGCTGGAAACCAACTATTTCAGTCATTTTCTTGAGGCCCATATCGAACAAGGGCCCGTACTGGATCTCGCCAATGAGACTATCGGGGTCGTGGAGACAATCGTCGGCAGTCGCCAGTTCGAAGTCGTGATTGAAGGACAACAAAATCATGCCGGTACAACGCCGATGTCATTGCGGCGCGATGCCGTAACCGGATTTGCGGCCTTTGTTGCCGCTCTGGAGCAGCGCTATACAGCTGCCGCTACGCCTCGTTCGGTGTGGACCATTGGCCGGGTACAAGTCCATCCCAATGCGCCCTCTATCGTGCCGGGCAGTGTCAGCTGTTCTGTCCAGATGAGAGACGGCGCGTTGAGCCAGCTGGACTTGATGTGCGAGATCACACGGGATACAGCACAAGAAATTGCCGAGGCACGAAACCTGAAGATTTCATTAGCCCAAAACAAATCTGTTGAACCGGTCGACATGGATGAACGCGTGATCAGTGCTTTTTGTGAAGCGGCTAACCTGAACGCTCCTGGACGCTGGCGCCGTATGCCGTCGGGTGCTCTACACGACGCCATGAACCTCGCTGACCATATGCCAACCGGCATGCTGTTTGTGCCTTCGATCGGTGGTGTCAGTCATGCCTTCGAAGAGGATACCCGCAGGGACGATCTGGTTGCCGGGGTCCAGGTTATGGCCGATACCGTAACTAAGCTGTAGTTGCCTCTTCCAAGCCGAGTTCTTCCGCCATCTTTGCCCGCATGATGAACTTTTGCGGCTTACCGGTCACTGTCATCGGGAACTCCTGGACCGTGTGGACATACCGGGGAATTTTGAAATGTGCGATTTGCCCGTTGCAATAGTTATAGACGTCATCAACCGACAACTCAATACCCTGGGCCGGAATGATCCAGGCACAGATCTCTTCACCGTATTTTTCGTCTGGAATTCCGAAAACCTGGACGTCCTGAATCCCGGGATGGCCGAGCAAATACTCCTCAATCTCCCGCGGATAGACATTCTCCCCACCTCGGATCAGCATGTCTTTCACCCGTCCGACAATATTGCAGTACCCCTGCGAATCAATAGTGGCGAGATCACCCGTATGCATCCATCCATCAGCATCAATAGACTCGGACGTGCGCTCCGGGTCGTCCCAGTAACCCCCCATGACCAGATAACCGCGGGTGTGCAGTTCACCTTGTTCTCCGACCACAACAGTCTCTCCCGACTCATTCACAACTTTGGCTTCGACATGAGGATGAATCGTGCCAACCGTGGATACCCGCCTCTCAATCGGGTCGTCTACAGCACTCTGGAAGGAGACTGGGCTGGTCTCGGTCATACCATAGGCGATGGTCATTTCTTCGAGGTGCATCTCCGAAACGACGCGTTTCATCAGTTCAATTGGACAAGGTGCACCAGCCATAATGCCGGTCCGAAGGGTACGCAGGTCAAATTCACCGATATCCGGTCGATTCACCATCGCATTGAACATGGTCGGCACACCATGAACACCCGTACAGCGTTCTTGGTGCATGGTCTGAAGGGTCTGAAGCGGATCGAATCCCTCGCCGGGAAACACCATCGTGCTACCAGTCGAGACACAGGCGAGGTTGCCTAACACCATACCGAAACAATGATACAACGGCACGGGTATGCACAGCCGGTCCTTGTGATTCAACCGCATTGAGTTCGCAACAAAACGCGCATTATTGACCACGTTACGATGAGTCAGGGTCGCGGCCTTGGGCGAGCCCGTGGTGCCAGACGTAAACTGCAGGTTAATGGCGTCGACCGCAGACAGCATCCGCCCGATCGCGTCTAGCCGGGCCCGCTGGCCGGCATTGTCCTGCATAACGATGTCCTTGAAGCGGAACATGCCGTCGACTTCGTCATTGCCCATGTGAATGACGCTCTTAAGAGAGGGGAGCCGGGCAGCTGCGAGCTGTCCTGGACGGCAACTCGTGAGCTCTGGTGCGAGATCCTGGAGCATTTCAAGGTAATTACTGGTCTTGAACGTCTCGGCAGTAATCAACGCCTTAGCACCGGACTTGGCCAGCGCGTACTCCAGTTCCGTCCGCCGATAGGCCGGGTTGATGTTCACCAGTATGGCGCCGATACGCGCTGTGGCAAATTGAGTAAGCACCCATTCTGGCCGGTTGGGTGCCCATATACCGACCCGATCACCTTTGTAGATACCCAGAGCAAGAAGTCCTGCTGAAAGCTGATCGACCTTCTGCGCGAGCTGATCCCAGGTCCAGCGCTCGCCAAATTCAGAAAAGATACAGGCATCCCGGTTGCCATGCCTGGACACGGTCCGGGCAAGGAAACTTGAGATTGTGATGTCTTCCAGGGCGGGCTCTGCTGTCCCTTTAACATGCGCCAGATTCGATCCGGAAACAAACCCAGACTGCTCTGATCCTGATTCAACTTCGACCATAAGTGGGTACCTTCGCCCAAGTCCCGAACTACATCTGCTTCCAGTCCCCTAATTGCTCAAAGGCATGCGCAGCCTGGTAGATGGTAGATTCACCGTAGTGACGGCTGATTAACATCATCCCGACTGGCAGGCCTTCACTCATCCCGCAAGGAACCGACATCGCTGGATGCCCCGTGACATCAAATGGACTGGTATTCGCGAGCATCTCGAACGCTCTCTGACAATACAAAGCCAGCGATGCATCTGGTGGCGGCAATGGCGTCGCTTTCATCGGCAATGTCGGCATTAAGAAAAGATCATACTGGCTGAGCGAGTCGTTGTAGGTCTCTTTCAGCTTGCGGCCCAGGTTCTGTGCCTTGGCATAGTAGTGACCCCGATAATGCCGGAGAAAATATTCACCAACGAACATGCTGATCTTGAGTGTGTCAGACAACTCGTCGGCACGATTCGGCCAGTTTGAATGGTGGTCGAGCAGGCTAGTCGAGTAAAGACCTTTCCAACCTGTACCAAAGCCATTACCCTTCATCATCTGATTGGTCAGGCCTTCCAGTGCTATCGGGGTCCAGATGGCCGCTCCCTCGTTGTGCATGGGAATCGATATTTCTTCCACATCTGCTCCCAAATCACGGAGTTTGTCAGCGGCTGTTCGAACCTTTGTATCAACATCAGACTCTGATTCAGGGCGACCGAATCCCTCCTGCACTACACCAATTTTAAGTCCCCGTACGCCACGACCCAAAGCTGATGTGTAGTGATCCACTTGGGGTGAATATTGGCGGGGGTCGAGACCATCTTTTCCCGCAATAACTTCAAGCAGCAGCGCGTTGTCGGCGACATTCTGGGTCATGGGTCCAGTATGGTCGATGGTAGTTTCAATAGGCATAACGCCGGTGTAAGGAACAAGTCCGTGAGTGGGTTTTAGACCGTAACATCCACAGTAGGCAGCAGGCATTCGGATCGATCCACCCTGGTCACCACCCATGGCCATGTCGACTTCACCGGAAGCCACCAAGGCACCGGAGCCTGAAGACGAACCCCCAGCCGAGTAACCCATCTTGTGGGGGTTGTGACAGGGCCCCGTTGCATTGGTATGACTTCCACCAGAAAGGCAAAAATATTCGCAGTGCGCTTTTCCGACAATAGTGCCGCCTGCATCCAGAATACGGGTCACGATAGTGGCATCGATGTCGGGAATGTAGCCTTCTAGGGTAGAAGCACCATTCATCATCGGCACACCTGCAAGACTGATGTTATCTTTAAGGACAATCGTCTTCCCAGCCAGAGGTCCACGGGGTGCTCCCTTCACTTCGCACTTGACATACCAGGCATTCAGGGGATTCTCCTCGGGCGAAGGCCGATATCCCGGTGTTCTCGGGTAATCAACGGTCGGCAGGTAATCGGGCATCGCGTCAACTACGTCGTAGACTTTCATGGTGTCTTCCATGACGTCTAGAAACTCTGTAATCCGTTCGTCCGAAAGGTGCATTCCGAAATCCAGCGTGATCTCTCTGAGTTGTTCCTGAGTCGGTCTCTTAACAGTCATGTACGTATACCTCTCTTTGTCGGTTGCTGCAGTCGGTAGGGACTGGCTGGCAGTTGGTGTGGTTTCCCTGGTGAGTTCTGTATGGGAGGTGGAAATTGACATCGAGGCCCCAGATCCGAAACCTACAAATTCTTCGATCAGTGCCGATTCGGATGAGTGCCCATCACCGACTTCGCCGATGATATCGCCTTTCTGCAGCAGCAGTACACGGTCAGACAACGAGGTGACGAACTCAAGGTTCTGCTCAACAAGCACGATCGCGAGCCCTTGCTCTGTATTCAGCCTTTTGAGTAGATCACTGATGCCGTCAATGATGGATGGCTGTATACCTTCTGTGGGCTCATCCAGGAGCACCAGGTCTGGTTTGCTGATTAGGCAGCGTGCGAGGGCAAGAATCTGCTGCTCACCACCGCTCAAAGCTCCTCCAGACCGATCGAGCAGTGGCTGGAGAGCCGGAAATTCCTGAATGACAGCTTCGATTGCCTCGTGCTCTTCCTCTCCATGTTCCACGACTCCCATCCTGAGATTGTCGTAGACCGATAGCTGAGGAAATATCCCACGGCCCTGTGGAACATAGCCCAACCCAAGCCGGGATCGTTCGTATGCCGGTTCGTCAGAAATATCCACCCCGTCGAACTCTATTCGACCAGAGGTTGCCGGAACGATACCCATCAACGTTTTGAGCAGAGTAGTCTTGCCCATGCCGTTGTGTCCCAACACCCCAACGATTTGACCTTCGTTGACAGAGAAATCGATACCATGAAGCACGGGTACTCGACCATAACCCGCGTGCAGGTCCCGAACATTGAGGATCAGCGCTTCACTCATTGTACTTTCCTCTGGCCAAGATAGATCTCACGAACCCTGTCGTCCGCGGACACTTCATCCATACCACCCTCTATCAAGATTTGTCCTTGGTGAAAGACGGTGACTCTTCGCGCGATCATGCGAATAAACTGCATATCGTGCTCCACAACGATCATCGTTGCGCTCTTGTTAATTTCCTGGATGATATCGGCAGTTCGTATGACCTCGTCCTGGGTCATCCCAGCAGTAGGCTCATCCAAAATCACCAACCAGGGTTCACCTGCGAGAACCATACCCAGTTCAACCTGTTGTCTCTGGCCATGAGCCAGTGATCCAAGCTGTGCTGTCCGAACATCACCCAGTTGAAGTCGCTCAATGACCTCAGAGGTAATCACGCGCGCGCGCTTTATGCTGGCCGACTGGCTGGCCGACAACCAGATATTCTCTTCTACGTCTAGACCGTCAAATACATTTGGCACTTGTGTCTTAATGCCTACCCCCATTTTCGCCACCTGATGTGGCTCACTGCCGGTCACATTGAAGTTCCGGATGAGAACATCACCGGCTGTAGGGCTCAACTGGGCGGTAAGACACTTAAAAAACGTGCTTTTACCCGCACCATTTGGACCAATCAGGCAGCGTAATTCATTCTCGCGCAGAGAAAAGTCCACACGGTCTACTGCCACGACGCCGCCAAAATGCATTGACAGGTTCCGGGTTTCGAGTACGACGTCACTCCTCAACTGCGGCCTCCTTGACTCGGGATCGCCCACGACGCCTTATTCTTTTCGCGGAGCGAGCTGTCATCCGACGGGAGCGCCTTCGGTCCCATAGCTGCACCAGGGAGGGAACGATGCCCTTGGGAACGACCAGTACAAAAATGATCAGAACGAGACCAAGGAAAAAATTGATATTGACCACAGCCTGGCGACCAAGAAAAGAGGTGAGATAAAACAGGACCAAGGCCCCGAGAATCGGCCCAATTAGCGTTCCTCGCCCCCCAATAATGACCCAGATTATAGCCAGTGCCGCGTTATACAGATTGTAAACATCCGGGGTAATTCGGCCGATTGAATTCGCAAACATGACGCCGGCCAGTCCCGCGATGGCACCGCCAACAGTAAACATTCCTAACTTATATAGGCGAATGTCGTAACCCAAAAGCTCCGAACGAATTTCATTCTCTCTGATAGAAACAGAAACTCGACCAAAATGGGACTTTGTCAGCCATACACAAAGGAAATACGCGCCCAGCAATGAGACCATGGCAACGTAGAACACGTCCTCGGGAAATAGAAACTGATTCGCATCCCAGGGATAATTAATTGGCGGCACGTTGATCCCGTTAAAACCGCCAATTTTTGCGATCCCAATTTTATACTCAGGACCAGAGGTCCGCCTGATGACGCTGTAGAGAATGAGCGTTACTGTCAGGGTGATCACGGCCAGGTAGACGTCGCTCAAACGTCCGTAGAACATAAAGTAGCCTAGAACAGCCGCGGCGGCGCCGGCAACCACTATCGCGAGAACAATTGCACCTGTACTACCTCCAAAGTTCAGTGCTGCGATAGCGTACGCATAAGCACCAATACCAAAAAATGCTGTTTGTCCAAAACAAAGAATTCCCCCAAAACCCCAGATCAGCCCTAGGCTCAACGCCAGTATGGCAAGACTGACCGCAGTAGTCAGACTGATGATCCCAAAAAGATCAAGCGTCTGCGGTGCGCCAAATAAGATGATCAGCCCGACTATCCCGATCGAGATAAGCGCGTTCGTATCCCGAGATCGTTTCACAGACTTCGCTTGAAGAAGCGGCCGGTGATGCCCTGAGGCATCAACCGAAGCAGAACGATCGCGAGCAGGAGCAGTGCTACTTCACCCATGGTTGGACCGATCACAAAACTGATGATGCCGTTAACCCCGCCTAACAGAATCGAGGCCGCAGCAGTACCCGCCAGGATCGCAGTGCCGCCAGAGATGACCGTAATGAATGCCTTTCCGATATAAATTGCCCCGATCGTTGGCAGGATACCGGTAATGGGTGCCAGCAATCCGCCAGCGAGACCTGACAGCGCAGCACCAATCCCAAAAGTCATGGAGTAGACGCGCTGTGTGCTAATACCCAGCGCAGCGGCCATATCAGCTGCCTGCATGGTTCCACGGGCAACCAGTCCCAGCTTCGTGTAACGCAACAGAAGATACAGCAGCAGGATCAGGATGATCGCCACAAAAATTAGGAAAACCTCGTACCCGCTGGAACTGAACTCGCCAATGGGAATTGGACCAAACGGTGCAGATATTGTCGTGGTCGTCTGGGCTCCGAATATGGTGGTAATGAGTCCGATAAAAAGCAGGCTCAGTCCCCATGTTGCCAGCAGGGTATCGACCATACGGCCGTATAGAAACCGTATCAGTACCCATTCGACGATCAGGCCAATGAGACCAACAACCAGCGGTGCCAGGATGAACATCGCTACCCAGATATTTACGCCGCTGTTTGTTGACACGATGACCGTGTAACCGCCCAACATCAGGAACTCACCATGGGCGAGGTTGATAACCCGCATCATGCCGAAAATAACCGCCAACCCGATGCTTATAAGCACCAGGTTGGCGATGCCATAGATGATTTGCAGCGTAAGAGCTGCAAAAAGATCCACTGGCGGATTCCCTAGCGGCTATCGACCCAAGTCAGATTTAATCGATTCCAGCCGCCTTTAACCCATTTTCAAAATAAAACGTTGACTGATTAGGTTGTGCAATCAGATCACAAACCAGCTGGGTATCTGTCGGCTGTTGTTGCTCGTAAGTCTGGATAATGTTGAATTTTTGATCTTTCAATTCAGCCAAGTAGACATTCTGGACCGCGTGGTGGGTCTGGGGATCAATTGTGATTTTCCCACTTGGCCCGTTGATACTCGTCGGTGCATCCAGTGCCTCGATCACCTTCATCCGATCAGCAGTTCCCGCGGCTTTAACAGCTTCTGCCCAAAGATAAATACCCTCATACTGACGGGCGGCAAGCTCGTTCAAATAGGGTGCGTCAGCTCCGAATCTAGCCTGGAACCGATCGACGAAGGCCTTATTGTCCGCCGATTCAATTTCCTCAAAATAACTGTAAGCGACGATCATGCCATCGCCTTCTTCTGCAGAAATCATCAAGTGTTCATTACCAACACCAAAGGTAGTAGATGCAATCGGAACACTCTTGTTCATGCCGGCAGCAGCATACTGTCTGTAAAACGACACATGGGCACCACCGACCAACGCAGACATGACCATATCCGGCTTGGCTGCCTGGATCTTTTTGATGGTTGGTCCAAAGTTGGTCACATCAAGTGGGAAAAATTCCGTTTCGACAGGGTCACCACCATTGTCACGGACATATTTCTGGACCCAGTCGGCAGTGATGTGGCCGTAGTTGTAGTCAGCCGCAATGATGTAAACCTTCTTACCCCAATTGTTCATTGTATAGGGCACAAGTTTTTCTACGGTCTGGCCCGGTGTTGAACCTGTGCAATAGTTATTGGTATCGCAGACACCGCCTTCATACAGGGTATTGTAAAAATAAAGGGTACGGTATCGGCTCAATAATGGCCTGATTGACTCACGTGATGCTGATGTGATGCCAGCCTGAACAACATCCACCTTGTCACTGGTAGCGGCCTTTGTCGCGTATTGCGTATAGAACTGAATAGTCGACTGTGGATCGTAGACCGTCAGGTCCACCTGCTTGCCCAACAATCCACCTGCTGCATTGATCTCTTCGACTGCCAAATGACTCGCATCCACCATCGGTCTACCGTAGATATCAAGACCGCCAGACTGATCTAAAATCACAGCCATCTTTAGCGCATCAGCCGCCTGAGCTTGTCCGATAAACGCTGGGGCTGTCAGTACCGTGGCAGTTGCCGAGGCTCCTTTTAGAAAGTTTCTTCGATTGATTGTCATATCATTGTCTCCCTTGGTTTTGAATTTGAGCGATCCCACTCCAGAATCGCCATGAACTCCATCTCTATTTCAGAGTTCTTTACCCCCGAAACGCTTATTCGGTGGGATTACTTTTCCACCGATCAAAGGCCTCTTGGTCTTCAGAAGATTCCTCACCGGCCTGGTTACTCGGTGGATTCGATATCTGATCAGAAATACCCTTAATACCGTCACCAATATTGATGCCGATTTCCTCACCGAGTTTCTTCACTGCAGGCAATTGCAGTGCCATCGACAAAACACCATCAACCACCTGGTTGACAACAGCTTTATCCGTACCACTCCCGTCAGAACCACCGCCGGAATTACCAAACCCTGTGACGTGATTGATTCTGATGCTGTCGATCTTTTCAGCAGGCTTCACCATGCTGTCGACGACCTCGGGTAAGATTTCGAGCTTACGCATATGTAGCTTCATCTCGATAAGATCGTCACTTTGACTGTTCTCTGATGCAATCAGGGCAGCTTCTCCTTCGGCACGCGCTATCAGTTGGATCCGTTCGGCCTCTGCCCGCGTCATCGTTGCATCCGCCTCGGCTTTCGCCATCGCGAGCAGCGTACCTGTCTCACTGCCAACTCGGGTTTCATCAACCTCAGCCTGTTCATGAGCACGGATCATTGCTAATTCCCGTTCACGCTCTGCAACCGCAATCTCCCTTACCGTCTCAAGACCTTCTTTAGCCCGAACCTCCTCGGACTTGGCTTCTTCGACTTCGACCTGCGCCTTGGCGACTTCAGCCTGCTGCGAAGCAATCACAATCTCTCTTTCAAGTCGACGTAATTCTGATGCCTGCGCAGCGTCTAGTTCAGCCCGTCTTATTTCCCGGCCACTCTGAATCTCCTTCGCTTTGACTTCCTTGTCTTTTTCTATTCGTGCAAATTCCTGCCGCTGCTCAGAGCCAGATCTTTCTTCAGCTATGGCCGCGTCGCTAACAGCGCGCTCACGCTCAATGTTTAACTGTTGTTGAATCTGGGCTTCTTCCTCCTCCTGCTCAATGTTCAGGCGCTCCTTCGTGGCGTCCAACTTACTCTTGCGAACCGCGACATCAGCATCAGCCTCAATGACAGCACGTTCTTTCTTACTGTTTGAAACAATCTCAGCCAATCGACGAAGGCCGATAGCATTGAAGGCATTATTTTCGTCGAGTGTATTGAAAGGCGTTTGATCCAGTCGGGTCAAAGAAACCGACTCCAGTATTAGTCCGTTTTGGGACAGGTTTGGCTTCAACATCTCGTCGACCTGAGCAACGTACCGCCCACGCTCATTTTGGAGTTCGTCCATGGTGTAGTTAGCTGCCACCGACAATATCGCATCTACCAGTTTACCTTCCAGTGTCTCAGCAAGATCGTCGGGGCGAAATGTCTTGCCGGCTAAAGCCTGGGCCGCTGTCGCAACGCCTGAGTCGCTAGGATCTACTCGTACGTAGAACTCGACGGTAACATCTACACGCAAGCGATCAACGGTAATCACAGATGTCTCACCAGAGCGTACAACCTCAAGACGCGTCGTCTTCATATTGACTTCTGAGACGCGGTGCAGAAACGGAAGAGCAAGAAAGCCCCCATCCGTGATAATTCTTTGTCCGCCAAGACCTGTTCGGATTAACGCAACTTCGCGGGACGCTTTTCGGTAAAAGCGGTTCAGCAAAACAATCGCCACAATGATGGCGATGACCACTACGATCAACCAGACCCAATACATGTGCCCCCCGTCCCCCTTTTATATTTGCGAGTGTCGATTCATCATGGGAGCCAAAATACCATATTGATCCCATCACTCTGACTGTGAAATTGTATCTTTTGATGGATATTGCACAGTAGATGACAAGTCAGTCGTAAGTCAATACATCTCGTTGCCTTTTTAGACGATAATCGAGTAGTCCACAGAGGGTAATTCTCTAATATTTAAAAAGGGGTTTAGTATCCAACAAGCGATTAACCACCGTTCCTTTTGCTCAAGAATTGACTAAATTTACCCACTGACCTTTAAATAATAAGTAGGAATCATGAGTCTTGATGATCTGATCAACAGCGAACAGCCAATCATTCTCGATGGCGGGATTGGCACCGAGCTGGAACGGCTTGGCGCACCCATGGATCACGAAGCCTGGTGCGCGGTGGCTCTTGAGACCCACCCCCAACTGGTTCGGGATGTCCATAGATCCTATATCGATGCCGGTGCCGATATCATCACCGTGAACTCCTATGCCACGACACGGCACGCACTCAACAACGGTGGAATGCAGGAAAACTTCACGAGTTGGAACAAACTGGCAGTACAACTCGCCAAAGAGACACTCGATGCGAGTGAACCGGACAGAAAAATCCTGATTGCAGGATCAGTGTCGAATTTTGGCCACTTCGACGATAGATATACAGACGAACAACTGGCACCCAATTTCAGGGATCAGGCAGAGATACTGATCGAAAACGGTGTCGACTTCATTATTCTTGAGAGCCTGGGTGCCAAGACCTCCACTATTGTGACCGCACTGAATGCTATCGCTGCATTCGATGTGCCCATCTGGGTCGCCGTTAGCTGTGCGGAAGATCATGAATCAGGCCAACTATTTCTGGGTATTGAGGAAAGCAGGATCCACAGTCACAGACCGCTGGCCCACCAGTCTCTTGGGGACGCTATTAAAACCATTATGAATACAGCCGGTTCGGCCCTTCTGGTGATGCATTCAACCGTAGACACCACGCTGCCCGCACTTCAATTGATGCAGTCACATTACGACGGTCTTAGGGGTGCCTACCCCAACGCGGGCTACTGGATACGGCCCGAGTGGGCATTTGTTGATCAAATCAGCCCACAAGATTATCTGGAGCGCGCCCGCAAATGGTTGGATACCGGCGCCCGAATCGTGGGCGGCTGTTGCGGTATCGGTCCAGAGCATATCGCGGCACTCAGTAAAGGCTTGCACAACAGTTAGCGCAGTGCCAGTTATCCCAAGTTCTAGATGTTGTTGGTTTTTTTGTGAACCACCCTTTTCAGGGGTGACAGGTTGATTTCATCCACCACGGTCTCCCTTCGTGCCGAAAGCGCCCCAATGATAGCGCCCGCCACATCTTCGGGTTCGATAAAGTTTTCGGGATCAGCGCCAGGTTCAAATTCGAGGGAGTCGAAAAATCCTGTTCGCACCATACCGGGATTGATGACCGTGATCCGTACATTTGCTGCAGCACACTCGTGTCGCAGTGCCTGAGCGAACCCCCGAACTGCAAATTTGGTCGCCGAGTAAACCGCCCCATATCGGCCACCGGACAGTGCTGCTTCGGATCCCATCAGAACCACGTCGCCACCCCCGTTGCGTTTGATGACTGGCATAAAAGCACGGACAACATATATCTGACTGGTCAGATTGAGATCAACCAGTTCACTGATATCCCTGTAAGCAAACTGTTCAAGAGAACCGAACCGCCCTCTGCCTGCACAACAAACGAGCCCCGTGACTTCTGCGTAGGTTTTTGCCAGTTGTGAAAGAACATCAGGCAGCGCCGACACTTGAGCGAGATCAAGCGGCACTGGTCGAAACCGCACATTGTCTATTGTGCAGCGCTCAAAATCTCGTGCGATGCCGATAACGGTGGCGCCTTTTTCCAACAGGCACCGACTGACAGCAACACCGATGCCGCGACTGGCACCTGTCACGATCAGCGTCCGCGCATCAAATCGATCGGTCATCGCCCCTTCCTATCGGATCACTCTGCCCTTGGCTGTTGGTGACCCCTTGGCGGGATGACGGCGAACAAGTATAAATCTTGTCAGCGGCGGTATAGCGCAATAACTGGTCATAACAGAAGCTCATCATCTGTTGCTCACAATCCATACTGTAAGAGATCATTTTATCGCGCGATTCAAAGGGGCCGGCAAACAATGCTTCGTCCGGATACAGACGGGTGACGTTGCGGAAATACGGTTTCGGCATGCGGAACGGTCCCAACGTAACCGAATGAATACGGTTCTCCGGGACCCGATCGAAGACATCTTCGAAAAGTCTCTGATAAAGATCCTGGTAGTGCAATTCATAGAGCACCGGATCAAAGCGAAGACCAACGTTCCAGCCGCGTTGTGCAAGTTCGGTCAATGCAGCGAGTCGTTTTTGAACTGACGGTGCCTTGTGTTCGAGCGTTGCTGCAGTCAGATCCGGTGTAAGACTGTAAGCAATCACCACATTGGGTAACGGTGCGGATTCAAACAGACTTCTGATCTGGGTACTCTTGGTCCGCAGTTCTACCTGTGCACGCGGGTGCCGACGTAACCAAACCAGCAGTTCTCGAACAAATCCGGTCACAGGCTCCAGCGCCAGGCTGTCGCAGTCGTAACCGGAAAAAAACCAAACGTCTTCGCCTGCATGGATTTTGAGTTTTTCCGCCATGCCATCAAAAAAGTGTTCGTAATTAACGAACACGACGTAATGTGCAGAACGATACATGCCCTGTAGAAAGCAGTATCTGCAATCATAAATGCAGTTCAACATATGCGAGAAATAGTAGTTGTGCTCACCGCCGATACCGTATCCCTCCGGTGCCGGCAAGACTGAGGCGCCGAACTTTTTGGCCAGTATCAGCGCAGGCTTTTTTTTCTGCAGGCGAAAGTTCTGTGCCTTAGGATTGAATACCTCCTGGTACCGATCGCAGGTGACATACGCCGCATCCGGGAAGCGCCGGATCATGTTTTCGGCGCGTTCATGCCGTGCAACGGCGTTTTCCACATAAATGGTATCTATCATGGCTGCTGTTCAACCCGATCTGCAGCCTCCGCCCCTTGTGGAGCAGACAGATTCACCGGCAGCGCTGATAGTTTGCTCTCCAGCCACGTCAGCACAGCGCTGGCGTCTTGACACACAGATGTCCCCGGTACAGCCGGTAGCTGACCTGACCTCGCCTTTAAGCGGCTCAACAGAGCAGTGAGCTGGTGGCGCTGTGAAACCGTGAAATGCCATTGTTTGAGATAAAGGGATGACAGGTCCGGCAGGGGCCGCACAGTGTCGAGAACACGGGACAGATCAGACAACTGACCGACCGTACTCTCAATAGCCGACATCTGGTCGGCTATTAACAAACTGATCTGATCTGCTGTCAGATCAAGATCTGACCCGGAGTTGTCCGAGATGATTTTCAGACTTTGAACCAGCTCGCCGGTGCTGCAACGACAGGCGATCTGATAGAAGCCGGAGGCCTCCATATCATAAGCACAGCAATCCGGGTAATGCCGCTCAGGTTCATCCACCGTGACCAGTGGCGAGCGCAGCAATTTGACATCCAGCACGTACGGCGGATACCAACTGCGTCCAGACGCGTGTTCCGTGATTCGACTCGCAAGCAACACGCTGCCGATCGGCGCTTGCTGATGGCCGGCGATACCAATGTTGAGCCAGGCCTGGTCCACGCTCTGGGCAGTTCTATGGAACAGATGGGTAACCGCGGCGGCACAGTGGGTTCGACCGATCCCGCTGACCACAAGCGACAGACTGCCATTGCAATACACAGGAAAAATACCGGCCGGGCGATCCTGCACAAGATCCAACGCCTCAATAATCGGCCCTGCCTCAGCCTGCAAAGCGACGACCAGGTTAGTCATCCGGCCACTTCCTTGGTATCGAATCGGCTGTCAGCGTATTTTCCTGATTCTTCTAGACAATGACGCGCCCAATTCCGCTTGCGCTCGTACGCCTGAATTTCATCGCGGTGGTCACGACGCCTGGCGCCCTGCAAATAGACATCCAGCTTTGTTAGCATCTCGTTGGTGGCTGATTGGATCTGCACACTTGTCAACGTCCCTGAGCAAATCAGCTTTTCAAGTGAGGCAATGCGGAATCGGTCCATGCCCCAGTATTTCGTCGACAACTGGTCGTCGTGCCCACCGTACTTCACGACCAGTTTCTCCGGCAAATAGGTGACCGGGAGTTTGGCACAAAGACGAAGCCACAGATCATAGTCCTCACAAGCGGGCAACTCTTCGTCGAAACTGCCAAAGTCCTCGAACACACTGCGGTGAAGTAACACCGCCGATGGGGAGATGACGCAGCGAGGCAGACACTGTTCGAAAATATTGCCACCGCTCTTGAGATGCTTGTTCATCGGGTTCACCCGTACGCCGTTGCGAATCCAGATCTCGTCGGTATGACAGATTCGGGACCGGGGCTCTTTCGCGAGGGCCTGTAACTGCTGTTCGATCTTGGATTCACACCAGGAATCGTCAGAATCCAAAAAAGCAATCCAGTCTCCCCGAGCTGCTGTGATACCCCGGTTTCTTGCAGCACTCACACCCTGATTCGACTGACTTAACAGGGTAGCGTGAGGATAGTCAGTGTGTACCCGTTCACAAGTGTCATCGGTGGAGCCATCGTCAACGACGATCAGGTCAAGCGATGCATGGGTCTGAGACACCACAGACTGCAGTGCCCGATTGATCAGGTGTTCACGGTTGAATGTCGGCACTACGACCGAAACAGAAGGCATCGGGCTCATCACTACTCCCCACTAGCGTGCAGGTGGAGGTGGCACACGTATCAATACGGCTGTGAGTATTGCAATTACCGAAAACATAACAAACACCCACAACGACCATACATAGTCGCCAGTATAGTCGCGTAGGATGCCGGAAATCAGCGGGCCGGCTGCCTGTGCGCCCACCTGAACCGCCAGCGCAGTGCCGCGAATAGCGCCATAGCTCGCCCGCCCAAAATAATCTGCCCAGGCCAGAGGCAACACAGTCAGCATGCCACCGATACCCATACCGAACAGTGCGGCGGCAACGTAACCGTGCCAGGACTGCGTAATCCAGATCATAACCACTGCACTCAGTGCCAGAAACAATGCCGTTACCATTAACGATAAGCGTACGCCCAGGCGCCGGATGAATGCACCAAAGGCAAGACCGGATATGGCGGAAAGCAAAGAAAACGCTCCGATAATCGTCGCTGCGATGGTGGGGTCTATCCCCCGTTCAATCAGGTGGGGTACCTGGTGAAGTGAAACACCTGCCTGTACTGGATACACCAGCAGCGTGTAGAGCGACAGCAACCAGAATGTCCCGGTGCGTACTGCCTGAGCCCGAGTAAATGCCGGTTCACTTGGGCTATCTTGAGAATCCTGTGCAATCTCTTTACCGGTTTGATCGGTACCGTCGGGCACGATACCCATATCTTCAGGTCGCCGAACGACCAGCAGCCACACCGGGATGAACCCAACAATCAGAACCGTTATACCAATTGCGATCCATCCTGAACGCCATCCATGCGTATTGATAGTCAGTTGGGCAATCAGCGGCATTGCCATCAGGCCCATCATTTGCATAAACGTGGCAATGGATGTCGCAATGCCGCGTTTTCGAACAAACCAGTTGTTGACTGCACCGTAAATTCCGAGTTCAAATGGACTCGCAAAACTCATCCGGGCAATGCAGAAAAGCAGGATAAATACGATCAGTGACTGCGTCAGGGACAACAATACCGCACACACTCCGGTTACTAATACTGCCACGCAGAGCATGACCCGGGCACCGCGCCGATCCAGTATTGGTCCCAGTAACGGTGATGCTATCGCCGCCAGTACACCGCCCAGAGACACCGCAGCCGACAGGGACGTTCGGGACCAGCCGAACTCGCCAGTCATCGGCTCGATAAAGATCGAGAGGGTCGCCACCGCAGAACCCTGCCGGGCAAACCCTGCACAACACACACAGGCCAGCACCACCCAGCCATAAAAAAACGGCAGCCGGGGTTGCAACCAGGCTGGAAGAGCTCGAACGTAACTCAAACCTGCCGACATCGATGGGTCAGCACTAAAACTAAAGCTGTTGAACAGACCTGGCTTCAAGCCGGGCCATGTAGGTCGCACTGAAGACCACAACACCAGCGCCGACCCAGACCCAAATCACGGGTGACTCCGCGAAAAAAATCAGCCCGATCATTGTCGACCACACCAACTGCAGAAAATCGATCGGCTGAGACACGGTCACGTCCACCAGCGCCAGGCCACGAGCGATACATAAATGACTCGTTGTCGCAAAGATCGCCGTACCGGCCAGAAAGACGAGATCGGATTGACTGGGTGATTGCCAGACCCACAGCGCCGGGGCCAGCATGGTCAGCGTCGCATAAATCGAGAGATACACGACCAGGGTCCCGCTTGAGTCGTCGCGTACCAGAAACTTGGTCAATACTTTGGATGCGGCAAATAATGGCGCCGCCGCCAGCATTGCCAACGCACCCCACTGCACAACCGCCACTCCGGGGCGTAAAATGATCAGCACACCCACCAGACCCAAGGCAACTGCAATTATCCGGGGGCGTGTCAATCGTTCTCGTAAAAAAGCCACAGCCCCAATGACGACAAAAATCGGGGCTATAAAACTCAGCGCGGTCACTTCCGCAATGGGCAACCGGCTTGCTGCAAAAAACCACAACATGACCGCAATTGCATGAATAAAGCCACGAAACCCGTGGAGGCGCAAATGGCGGGTACGAAACAGTGCCGCACGCCTGCGTAGCACCAGCGGCAGTAGGACCAGTAACCCGAACAAATATCGGGTAAACGCCGCCTGAATGGGATGCAATTCATTACCGACGTACCGTACTAGGGCCGTGAACACAACGAACAGGATGCCGGCGAGTGCAATCCAGAGCAGTCCTTTGGTCATTGAACTCACCCGCGGAGTCTATACGACTATCCTGGCCCTTAAACAGGTGATCTTGGCGCAAGGCCTTGGTCATAGGATACTCGGATGGGACCCGTCAACTGAACAGTCTGTACTTCCCACGTGAACAGCCGAGCAAGCAGCCGGATAGAATATCTTGCCCTGAACCAGTAATATTCACCAGATTAGACCAATGTATGATGGATCAAAACCTAAACGAGTTTTCTCGATGAAATACCAAACTCCCAGCACAACCAAAGAAGCCGCTGTGCTCATCACGCGTGAACGGGGCAAAGCATTTGTACTCGCCGGCGGGACTGATCTGATGGTTCGAATGAAAAGCGGATTGACCGAGCCCGACCTGGTGGTTGACATCAAACATATTCCAGCCATGCAGTCGATCAAGAAATCCGCAACCGGTTTCCGGATTGGCGCCGCCGTCTCTGCTGCTGAAATGGGCGAAAACGCAGCGCTGAAGAAGGCTTGGCCCGGCGTCGTGGAATCTGCAAACTTGATCGGGTCAGATCAAATTCAGAACCGTTGTACCGTTGCCGGCAACCTGTGCAATGCGTCCCCTGCAGCAGATGCTGTACCAGCCTTGATTGCGGCAGGCGCAAAGGCCAATGTCGTGGGTCCACAACGCCGACGAACCGTCTTAGTCGAAAAGGTGATCACCGGGCCGGGTACAACATCACTGGCCAAAGGTGAGGTGGTTGAAGCAATCACACTACCCAAACGACCGCCCAAGTCGGGTGATGCGTACCTGCGCTTTATACCGCGATCGGAGATGGACATCGCGGTAGTGGGTGTGGGTGTCAGCCTGACGCTGGGCAACAACTCGGTCATTAAAAGCGCACGAGTCGCACTGGGTGCAGTCGCACCCACCCCATTGCTGGTGCCCGCAGCAGCTAGGGCTATCGTCGGTACGACACTGAACAAAGCTGCACTCGATAAACTCGCAGAAGCTTGTTCCTCCGCTTGCAACCCGATTGATGACAAACGCGGCACTGTCGAATTCAGAACCGAAGTCGCGGGCGTTCTCGCCCAACGTGCGGCTAAAATTGCTTACAACCGCGCGGGGGGTAAATGATGGCAGGAACACTTGTATCGACTATGATCAATGGCGATCAGACCGAGTTTGTCTGCCAGGCGAGTGAAACGCTGCTGGAAGTGCTGCGCAACCGACTCGGGCTGACCGGCTCTAAAGAAGGTTGTGGCACCGGTGACTGCGGTGCCTGCAGTGTTACGCTAGACGGCCGTTTGGTCTGTTCCTGCCTCGTGTTGGGTGTCGAGGCCCAGGGCCGAAAAGTGAACACCATAGAGGGTCTGGCAGACGGCGATATTTTGCACCCATTGCAATCCAACTTTATCAAACATGCAGCGCTGCAGTGCGGTATCTGCACACCTGGGTTTTTGATAGCCAGCAAGGCCCTGCTGGACCGAAATCCGAATCCGACCGATGAGGAAATTCGATTTGCCTTGGCGGGGAATCTCTGCCGCTGCACGGGCTACGATAAGATCGTACGCGCTGTTAAGGCCACGGCAAAAGATCTCAGGAAAAAATAACCCATTACTTGACGACAATTCCAACACGATCAAGACAACACTTGATCTAATCCGCAGGAGATGCCTGAGATGGCAAATGACACAAAGTTCAGAAACCGAAAATTCAAATCTGTAGGTACACGCCCACCGCGACCAGACGGTCTCGACAAAGTCACCGGTCGAGCGAAATACGGTGCAGACACGTTTGCCCCGGGCCAACTCATCGGCCTGGTTTTACGCTCCCCCCATGCCCACGCGGAGATTAAACGTATCGATACCTCAAAAGCTGCAAAGCTAAACGGGGTTAAGGCAGTGATCACCAGCGAAGATTTACCCGACCTTACGAACGGTGACCGTGATCTGTACGACACACTTGAGAACTGTATGGCGCGGGACAGAGCTCTCTATGATGGCCACGCCGTTGCAGCTGTCGCGGCCATCGATGCCCCAACAGCCAGGAAAGCTTTGAAGCTGATTCGCGTAACTTACAAGCGTCTGCCGCACGTAACTGATGTCGACGATGCAATGAAACCTGACGCACCGTTAGTACAACCACGGGTGTATACCCGTGGCGTATCGCCAAAGCCAGAATCGCCATCGAACGTAGCGAAGGTAAGTGAATTTGGCCATGGCGACGTCGAAGCCGGATTCAAAGCAGCCGATGTGATTGTCGAAAAAAGCTACAAAACTGAGCAGGTTCACCAGGGCTACATTGAACCACATGCCTGCCTTGCCAGTGTTGGACCTGATGGCCATGGCGAGCTCTGGGTGACCACACAGGGACATTTCATTTATCGCAATACCTGCGCTGCCTTGCTCGGCATGGAGGTCGCAAAACTGAAGGTAACCTCTTCAGAAATCGGCGGTGGGTTCGGTGGTAAAACCCACGTCTGGATGGAGCCAGTTGCGCTGGCATTGTCCCGCAAAGCCAATCGCCCGGTAAAACTCGAGATGACCCGGGACGAAGTATTCCGAAGCACAGGCCCAACCTCGTCGACTTCCATTGATATCAAAATCGGTGTAAAAAAAGACGGCAGAATCACTGCTGCAACTGCGGATTTACGTTACCAGGATGGTGCCTTTCCAGGAATCTGGGCCATGCTGGGCGCAATGACGTCCTATGCCTGTTACGACCTGAAAAATGTGAAAACGGTCGGCTACGATGTTCTCGTTAACCGGCCTAAAGTAACTGCCTATCGAGCGCCCTCTGCGCCGATGGCCGCGTTCGCCGTGGAAAGCACTATCGACGAGGTGGCTGCTGAAATCGGCATGGATCCAATTGACTTTCGGATCAAGAACGCCGCGAAAGAAGGGACCAAGTCATCCTATGGTCCGACTTACGGTCCCATCGGTATCGGCCCAACACTGACTGCTGCCAAAAAACACCCGCACATGCGAGCAAAGCTTGGAAAGAACCAAGGTCGGGGCATGGCCTGCGGCTTCTGGTTTAATTTTGGGGGCGAGACGTGTACGGACCTCAACATTGGTGCCGATGGCACAGTCACGCTGACCGTTGGCACAGTAGATGTCGGGGGCGCCCGAGCGTCACTGTCGCTGATCGCAGCCGAAGAACTTGGCATCCCGTACGAACGTGTGAAGTGCAATATCACTGATACCGCCTCGCTGGGGCACAACGACATGACCGATGGCAGCCGCGGGACCTTCTCCTCCGGCATGTCGACCATTTTCGCGGCCCGCAACGCGATCGAAGACCTGCGTCAACGGGCGGCGGCTACATGGGAGATCCCGGTCAAAGACGTTGTATGGGAAGACGGCAAAGCGATTGCCAAAGGTAAAAAGTACAGGAAACTCAAACCGCTGAGTCTTGATGACCTGGCGGCAGCATCACCGAACACGGGCGGACCCATCGCGGGTCACAGTCAGATTGTTGCCGATGGTGCAGGTGTGTCATTCGCGAGCCACATCTGCGATATCGAGGTTGACCCGGAAACCAGCGCCACGAAAGTCGTGCGTTATACTGTCATTCAGGATGCCGGCAAGGCAGTCCATCCCGACTATGTCGAAGGTCAGTTTCAAGGTGGTGCCGCACAGGGTATTGGCTGGGCACTAAATGAGGAATATATCTACGACAGGAATGGGCGCTTACAGAATCCCGGCTTTTTGGATTACCGGGTGCCGGTCTGCTCCGACCTACCGTTCATCGACACACAGATTCTCGAGATCCCGAACCCAAATCATCCGTACGGGATTCGCGGCGTTGGCGAGACGTCCATCGTACCGCCACTGGCGGCAATCGGGAACGCTCTCTCTGATGTCGCCGGAGTTCGCATGACCCATGTGCCGATGTCACCACCACGGATACGCAAGGCCATTAAGGAAAACCAGGCCTGAGTTGAGAGACGATGCTGAAGGTCTGCTTTTCTGGTCCATTGAAAGCGGCGGCGGACGGTGCTGCTTCGGTCTTGATCAGCGCAGCGACCATCCGGGAGCTGTTGCGGGAACTCGTCAAACAATATCCGGGCATGCAGAATCAGCTCGACGATGGTATCGCGGTATCTGTCAACGGCCAGATCTTTCGTGACAAGTGGTCAGAGGAGATCCCGGAAGGTGCTGAGGTCTTCCTGTTGCCGCGTATTCAGGGTGGATAGAGAAAATTGGCTAGGCAACACACGCGCCCGTAGCTCAGCTGGATAGAGTACCTGGCTTCGAACCAGGTGGTCGGGGGTTCGAGTCCCTCCGGGCGCGCCATAAAATCAAGGACTTAGAGCGATTTGAAAATCTAGGAGCTCCCAAATAAGCCAAAAGTTCCCAAATAAATTCCATGTCAGCCGCAGAAACACTCGCTAACGTACACGGTAATTACCGTCAGTACCGCAATCCCGGTGTCGCAAAAGGTGGCAGTCATTACGGACTGCGCCCAATCAAACACCTTGATAAAGACCAACTAATCGAGGTTGCTGATACCGTTCTAAATACCAGACCGTATGAGAATAAGAGGGCAGTACCTTCTATGTTCCGTATGGCTGAAGATGTGGTTGGCTTATTGCGCTTGAATCTGGATTGGAAGGGTACGATGCACCTAGCCAGACTCCTTATCTCCTCATGCTGTTATGCAGGAATTTTTGAACTAAGGAGAGAGGACGAGGACGATACATTTTCACCCTACTATATCGTCAAGAAGGATAAATCCTTAGTCCTAGCAGACCGTCCTAACAACATCCAAACAGATGCACCTTTCCCCAGATGGAGAGGTTTACACGATGGCAACGGAAATAGGCTGATCGTATCTAATGCATCTTGTCCACCTGAAGACAGACATAAGCCAGTTATACCGCAGGAAGGTGAATTTCTTCCATGGGTGTCAGCTGTCCATAAGATTGAGAGCGTTGCGTACCGCATCAATGATCGTCTACTAAATCTAGTTATTGAGCTAGATGAGTCTGATAAGCCAGATCAGTGGGCTAAGTATCGTATCGTCAAGAAGTCCTATGCAGATGCTGAGAAGGAACGGAATAAATTAGATAGACGACATAGAGAATTAGATATACGACGATTGAGGGAAG